>Ga0307509_10005773_pt1 | contig 17020 bp, 23 predicted proteins | sample 10_EM_MG_FD_202245 | JGI IMG/M metagenome (GOLD analysis project Ga0307509, IMG submission 202245) | Populus trichocarpa ectomycorrhiza microbial communities from riparian zone in the Pacific Northwest, United States - 10_EM | ecosystem: Host-associated > Plants > Roots > Unclassified | place... | reverse complement strand
GGGGGCGGGGCGGGGATTACCCTAAAAATACCCCCCCCGGCCCTGTGTAAGGGCGGGGCCTGGCGAGTGAAAACCCGCCCCGCCCCGCCCCGTAACGAACACTACCAACATGCGGTTGCATGTCGAAATTCTCAACGGAACCAACCAAAGATGATTGGTCATCTTCCATCCAGTGAGTTAGACTACCCTCGGTCAGCACGGGGGCAAGATAATTGGTAACCATCGTTGTCAACGGATAAACGGATGAGCTGACACTTGACGTGGTCTCCACACCATTAGGCACAACAGAAGCGCAGACCCATAAGTTGGCAAGGGGAGCGAAAGGTGGAGAGTTTTCAGGGTATATAAGTGTTTGCACTCAGGTGAGGTTCGCAGAATTGCGGACAAGGTACTTAGTTGGTATAGAGATAACATGTATACCGCGATTGCTCAGACTTGGAATATAAATTTCGAAGCATCTTCGTTGCTATTACAAACAACAAGCACCGAGAAGAGATCTTATCGATACAATAAGTTATTCTTTTATCGTTACCAACACTTCGACTATCTATACCGAAGTAACTTTGTATCTGGCTTACATTACTCGTGTCTTCTTAACTAGTTCTCTGATATAATAACGACTCAGGTCCTTGCTGTCGGAATACCTCACGCCGATGCTACCACCTAACCGTATATTGATAGTTCTCATCGTTACTGAGACAAATGTTTCGCAGAGACACTCATAGTCCCAAACCCCAAAAACCTTTCGAACCAAGACCATTCAACACTACAGCAATAGACGAAGTCCTCAACGCCCGCTATATTTCCAAAATCGGGACCCATGAGCCCTACCAGGAATCTTATTTCTGGTGGATAAATCCAGAAAGCACCATCCCACTTGAAGACATCGCTGCACTATACCAGTACCAGGACGGCCCAAACTTTACCCGTCACACCCCGTCGCAGAAATCAAACTCCATTTAGTACCCCTAGTACCCAGTAATAGAAGCAAACTCGAGTCAGCACTTCCAGATACCAGCAGTGTGCGGAGGAAACAAACCATAAGTTTCCCGTTAAGAAACCATAGTAATGGTTTCTAACCCCAAAGTCCCTGAGGTCATGGAATGGCAACAGGAAGAGAGGGGAGGAAGGAAATGAGGGAGGTGATGAACTGTCCCGAGACTCCGCCCCCAGTGTGGAGACAGCTGTCACCCACCTAGTCACATCACATTCAGCGGAACGGACACCTCGATCCCCGGTCGGACTAGGCTTTCTAGCAAAATATGGGAAACCAAGACTCGGAGATGGTCGACGGACGCCTGAACACTCTAGCGAGTCCCTCATGCGCCACCGAATCAATCGCATGACTAGACCGAATTCTAGGACGATTCGATACCTCACTCACCATGAGTCAAGACAGACAACATCTTGCATTCAGTTCCTTACTTACCAACATATTATTAATCGCCCAAGAACTGTTGCCAGTCAAGGAAGTGTTACAAGGAGGGGCCCTGTTAGTCAGTGGGGAGCTCACCCGAACAGACGATCAGGTCCAACTCTTGGACTTAGGGGTTAGCAAAAGATCGAGGAAAGCGGCGCTACTCAAGTCGCTGAACGACTTGGGCAGACAAATGAGCGACAAGCCAGAGACGAGGCTGTCACATCCTAGCTCAACAAGGCAGTGCAAGGGACTAGCGAAAAGTCTATGCACAGTGACATAGTCTTGGACTAGCAGATCGCTCCGATGAACGAGCAACACAAACAGGAACGTGAGAACCAAGAGGTGAGCACTAACCGCATGAGAGGGGAGCTTCAACATGAACAAGAGTAGCGACAGGCCCAAGATGGCGAGATCTGTGTGCTTAAAGCTCTTGTTGAACAATTGATGGGACAGGTGAAGGGAAAAGGGAAGGCATCAGATCCGACGCCAGAGGCTTTGAGGGGAGGAAGAGGAAACCTACCGGCAGCACCACGAGAACTGGCAGCAGGGACTCCAGGTGGGGGCGGAGGAGGTGACTCGGATGATGAAGGGAAAGGATCTGGGAGAAAGCCAAATGAGAGCAGGAAAGGCAGACAGGATGAGAGACTCGCACACCAGCCAGAGGACAACTATGATGCCGAGAACGACAAACAGTTTAACCTGTTTACTCGAGTCATGGCCAATGCCTTGGGACAACGTACGAGAGTCCCAGCGCAACCCTCTGCACTGTGCAGAAATGAGAAACACCAAAATATAAGCATGTGGCTATTAACATGGACGGATTATTTTAGCCGAAATAGTTGGCTGTGGCAAGAGGAGCCCAACGAATCTGATACGCCATAGACTGAATGGAAGGGAAACAGGTTGGACCATGTGAGTTGAGCTACCGGCGGCAGATGACCGGAGAATTAGGTTTCACCAGACAAGTAGAAAATAAGTTCTGGCATGTCTTTGCAGAACAAGCAGGGGCCCGATTCGGCCCAACCCGTGAGGCCGAAAATCTCTGCCCGAAATGGGCTTTGTCGAATATCACGGTGATATCGCTAAATTCTTGCTAGAAATGGAAAATCTCGATATCCAAGCAACGGTTACCGGGATAGCCTGGAGGAAGATGATTGAGAACCAAGTCCCCGAAGATGCATTACGACGACTCTCATTACGAGATTATGGCGACGACGGGCATCGTTGGAAGAAGTCAGGACGGTCACCAGAGCGGGAGTAGATTTTAGGGAACCAAAAACTCTTTGAGAGGGCGGTCCCTCCGGTGTGACAAGGCGCGAAAAAAGGAAATCTGAGGATTCGAAGCCAACAGTCGCCACAAAGCCTGTAAAAAAACCGAACATGGCTGAAGAATAGGCCGACTATCAGAAAAAGACGGCTGGTGAAAGAAGGGTGAAAAAGGAAGGGTCGGTGGCACCGGCGGGGGAGGTTAAACACACAGTGTAGGCAGAAGCCCACAAGGGCGTCGATCAAAAGGTTGTCGATAAACGGAAATCCGACAACGAATGCATGCGATGCGGAATGAAAAACCATTTCTGGAAATCCTGTCGAAAGCCGGTACAAGTATCGGCTGTATATCGAGGGCAATCGAAGCCCAAACGACACACCACATTCGCACCAAAGCAACGCCCCCAGGTAGACACTCTGGCAGTAGATGGCCAGGGACCACGCTCAAGACGAGCGGTTCAAAGGCCCCCAGCCTGGGCTTTTAAGGACAACGAGATATTGTGAAAACAGTTGTCCAGGTACCAGCAGCGACGCTGACTGGGTAGTGAGGTTGCCACCTCGAATCGAAAGACCTGCAGCGTAGTCGGTGAAGGAATCCAACCGGAAGGCTACAAAACCATAAAAAGGGTACAGGTTGCCATTTTACGACGAAAAATGGGTGGGCCGTGCTCATCAAGGGAACCATAAAACATCACAAGTGAAGAAAGCGGTCGACGAGAGTAGAAGGGAAAGAGAAGACCAGCATTCCTCAGAACGGAACTTGAGTTGCAGGACATGCGAAGGGGGGTCGAAATCTATGGCAATCGCACTTTCTCACCAGCTACAACAGCCAGGCAAATAGAATCCAGGGCCGCGTCTATGCTGCACAAGGTTCATGCCTGTCAAATGGTGTCGGAGGGAGTCTCGGGAGTGAGACTAAACTCGAAGGCGCAGGTACTGTGGACTCCTCGCAGGGGACAGCCTCATATGAGAAATAAGTCAACAATAAAGGGCGGCGCACTCTAGTTGCCAACTCGAGAAGTATTCTAGTGAACCACCACTCCTGTAATATGGGAACTCCTCGGCAGGAGGTAAAGCCCGCTAGTAGTGGGCTGCCCGATATGAAAAGAATTAGACACTTATTGTTAAGTGTGTCTGAGGAGGCTTCAAGAGCCGAAACTGCACAGGTGCGGTAACAAACCCCCACGTTACATGAAACCGCCGTCATGAAACCATTTCATCAAAACCCGAGCGAAAGCTCAAGAACCATTAAAAAACCTAAGCATTATTCCTCCACTGAGGAGAAGGCATTTATTGAACTAAAAGGCCGGAAAAACACGATAAACGTGGTTTTAGACTCTGGTTCAAACATCTTTCTCAGGAAGCAGGAAACGGCGCAACGGCCTAAGGTCGTGACCGAAACTGAAGATTCACCGTTAAAAATCACAAGCTTCAATGGCCTAACTGCGCCTGCCGGGGGACTATTCTATACCCATCCTATTCTATTGGAAATCAGTGCCAACGGTCACTGGCGCAGGATAGCCTGCGAAATGGCGAACAAACGACAATATGATTTGATTATCCCGTTTGGGTGGTGGCATGACGAACACCTCCTAAAAAACATCGCGGACCCAAGTAGGTGGGTCTTTGAAGAAGAGAAGTGCCATGCACATACCGACCATGAAGCAGTGGCGGATTTGTTTGCATGGGATCAAACTGTGGCATATGACGAAGAAGCACAATATGTGGGGAGGATCAAACGAGAAGAGGAAGGAGGAATACAGCTGGTGACCTTGCCAAAACCCTATTGGCAATTTAAAGACCTTTTTGAAGAAAAAAAGGCTAAGAGGTTGGCACCTCGAAGAACTTTCGACCACGCCATCAGCCTTAAGGAAGGGGCCAAAGGCCCTTGGGGCCCGATTTATCCAATGTCGGCCCACCAGTTGAACGAGCTGGACAAATACCTTAAGAAAATGCTTGCAGAGGGCAAAATGGCAGATAGCGAATCCCCTTACGCTGCTCCAATCCTCTTCGTTCCCAAACCAGAGGGAAGTCTACGATTGTGTGTAGACTACAGAAACCTCAATACACTCACAATCCTAAACAAGTACCCACTACCGCTCATGGATGCACTCCGGGATCGGGTTGCAGGTGCAAAAGTGTTTATGGAGCGCGACCTAAAAGATGGATATCATCTTATTCGAATAAGCAAAGGCGATGAACATAAGACCGCGTTGCGTACCAGATACAGACCGTACGAATATAAGGTCATTCCTTTCGAGCTCGTTAACGCCCCCGCAAGGTATCAGACAAGGATGAACCAAATCCTAAGAGAATTCTTGGACAACGGAGTTGTCGTTTACCTGGATGATATCCTGATAGACTGTGAAAATATGGACGACCATATCAAACTAGTCCAAAAGATGCTGGACCGGCTCGAACAACACAACCTAGCAGTCTCGTTGAGGAACTCTGTCTTCCATATACAGGAGGTTGAATTCCTGGCATACATTGTCAAGACAAGCGGAGTCACCATGTGTGATAGAAAGGTGAAAAGTGTGCAAAATTGGGTACACACGAGATTGGTTAACCAAGTCTCAAGCTTCATTGGATTCGCAAACTTCTATCGACAGTTCATCAGAGATTTCTCAAAGGGTTGCAAACCAATAACCGAGACATTAAAGTGGAACCCAAAGGATTTTCACTGGGGAAGTGAGCAGGAGGAGGCGTTTCAGGAGTGGAAAAGGAGGTTCATGAGGGCACCGCTCTTATTGGATAGTTACCCTGGAAGAAAAACAGTAGTGGAGACAGAGGCTAGCCACCTCGCGCTTGGATGCGTACTATCCCAATACCAAGGCTGACGGCTTTACCGGGTGGCGTTCCATTCTCCAAGGCTGAATAGCACCGAAAGAAATTACGAGATAGATGACAAAGAGCTACGCGCAATAATGGAAGCCTTCAAAGAATGGAAAAGATATCGCTGTGGTGAAGAAGAACCCCTGACAGGATACACTGATCACCAAAATCTACCATCTTTTTTAACCAAAATGGCTGGAACCAGCGGCAAATTCCATGGGGCCAAGAGTTGACAAAGTATAACTTCAGGATAGTCTATCGGCCGGGCAGCAGAGGCGGGAAACCCCCCAAGTTAAGTAGACGCCTGGAGTACCGTCCTGAGGAGGGAGCTCGTCACACTCAGCAGTGAATTTTGAAAACAGAACATTTTCAAATTTCTGTAATTCATCAAAAAGGAAGTGCAGAGAAGGCCCTGACCCCAGAAAAACGCGAACCTGGAAGCCTCAGGATACTGAAGCTTTCGGACAACACTATAGTTCCGAGAAAAGGATCACGGTTGGCGGCCGGTCATGACATCTATGCCCTGATGGACGGGCTGCTACTAGCAAAAGGACAGACAATGGTGGAAATGGGTAGTGCGATATGAGTGCGGGAAGGGAGCTATGGATGGCTAGCCACAAGAAGCAGTATGGCTAGCAAGATGGGAATCACAGTAGGCGGTGGGGTAATAGATGTGGATTACAGCGGAGAAGTCAAGGTTATACATAGAAATCATGGCGAAGCAGACTGCTTTTTAAACCAGGGGATCGGATAGCGCAACTCATAATAGAATGAATTGCCAATGCCGACGCCCTGGAAGTAGACGATCTAGGAACAAGTGAGTAAGGAGAATTGGGTTTCGGGTCAAGCGACCTGAACCCCAAGGGATCCATCATGGCTAAAGAAGAAAGAGTCAAAATATATTTACTTCACGCAGACACAAGCGACAACGAGTTCTTTAGCGCATCTGATATCGGCTATCACCGTCGGTTGATGATAGAAAAACAAATGTTATCAAGCGCTCAAGTCAATGAAGCCCTGAGGCGAACAATGAACGATTCATTTCTAGAGAAAATTATAGTGGCTGGCAAAGAAGATGAGGGGTGGCAGGAACGAGGCCGTGAACTGGTCAGGTCGAGAGAAAGTGGAAACAAGATTCTGAACTAATGGATAGAAAAAAATGGGTTACTATACTACAAGAATCAATTGTACATCCCCGAAGACCAATCCCTTTAGAGCGCGATAGCCAAAGGCTGTGACGACACCTTAGTAACGGGGCACTTCGGACAGGAATAGACGATTGAGATAGTAACAAGGGATTTCTACTGGAATGGACTTGCAAATTGGATTAGAGACTATGTATGATCCTGCGACGAATGTCAACGCAGTAAATCCCCGCGGCATGCCAACTATCGATTACTTCAACGTTTAGAAGTACCTTATGCTGGCTGGATCTCCATTTCGACGGACTTCATCACACACCTTGCGGAATAACTGGTGAAGACCCAGATAAATGTAGTAGTAGAACGGTTCACAAAAATGGCCCACTTTATCGGCCTGCACGCAAACGTGACCCCAAAAGATGTCGCGCACACATTCCTTCGGCAAGTTTGGAAACTTCCCAGATTACGCACTGAAATCAAATCTGACATGGACACGAAGTTTCACGGCGAATTTTGGGAATCATTGTGCAAAATGATCGCAGTCAAAGGCCACATGTCGACTGCGTACCACCCTGAGACTGACCTACAAACGGAAAGAACCAATCAAGTACTGCAGGGTTGCTTACGGACATTTGTCAACTACGATCAGAGCTACTGGTACCAATTATTGCCGTTAGCCGAACATGCCTATAATAACTCAGCAACGAACGCATATAAGATGACCCCCTGCTTCGCTAACTACGGCTTTCACCTACAGACGGAATAGATAAAAGAGAGAGAAGCTCATAACCCTGGGGCGACAATGTATGCTCACAGGACGGCGGACATACATCAACAAGCAAAACATACTCTAGAAAATACACGGGAATAGATGAAGAAATATTACGACCGAAAAGCCACGGAACACCACCGCATCGAGGTCGGCGAGTTGGTAATGTTGAATGCGAAGAACATACATACCAAACGACCATCGAAGAAGCTGAGTCCAAAACTGTATGGCCCGTTAGAAGTCTTACAGCTGAAAGGAAGCCGGGCATACAAGTTGGAAATATCGCCCTTGTGGAAGATTCATCCTTTATTTCATGTTTCACTGTTGGAACCCTACCATGCCTCAAACCGACCAAATCGCGAACAACCGCCCCGAGATCCCCCCGAGGACATCGAGGGAGATTTAGAATGGGAGGTAGAACAGATCGTCATTAGTGCGATCATTTCCTACACAGGAAAGGTTCAAGGAAGGAATAAACCGATGAAACAGCATCAATATTTTGTGAACTGGAAAGGCTGCGCGGAGGAAGAACATACTTAGGAGGCACCCGAAGGTATGACGAACGCGCAGGAAGAGGGGGACAGGTTTCATAGAGAAAACAGGGAGAGGCAGGGCCCGCAAGAGGTCGAGTAACATAAGAAAGGTTTTCCATTGGTGGACAAGTAAACGCCTGCGGTTTTTAGCCCTACTATGTGAAGCTTGAAATGGAAGATAGATTGTATAATAGACAGAGAGTATTCGGTACAAACACTGCGAAGAGGGGAGCTCGTGTTAGGCGCACGGACTCCACGTCAGGATTTACAGTACACAGTTACCCTACCTTAACACGCACGAACTTCGCAGGAGAAAGATAACACCCCCCTCCAGCCCCCGCCTTGGGACGCCACGTCATCCCTGGCCGCCTGCCAACACCATGGCCCCCTCGCAATGGAACACATCCTATAACACCGGATACGTCGCGGCCGTCCATCCGACCGGACCCTGTTCCCAGGGTCTATGTGGGGAGACCTTCGGGCAACTGATGCAGGCAGATGGAGGGCAATTGGACGACGGCGCATAAAGCTACAAACACTTAAAGACAGACAGTGGGGACTGTTGGCCGTAGGTAACGGGACGTTACGCACGAACCTTAGTCCCCTTGTACCTACAAAGACTTGTAGAGTATGAACGAGATAACTATGGCCAGTAAGTGGATCGGGTGCATCCACAAAGGACAGGTTGGTAAAAGATGGAATCCGAGGGAAAAAGCCTATAGGTACGATTCTGAAGACAAGTCGTGTAATGCCCGTAGACCAGAATCCAACATGCGGTTGCATGTCGACATTCTCGACGGAATCAACCAAAGAACATTGGCCATCTTCTCTCCAGCGAGTTAGACTACCCTCGGTGAGCATGGGGCCAAGATCATTCGTAACCATTGTTGTCAACGGATAAATGGATGAGCTGACACCTGACGTGGTCTCCACACCATCAGGAACAACAGCAGCCCAGACCGATAGGTTGGCCATGCGAGCAAAAGGTCTAGTTGAGAGTTTTCAGCGTCTACGAGTGTTTGCATTCAGGTGAAGTTCGCAGAATTGCGGACAAGGTATTTAGTTAGTATAGAGATCACATGTATAACGCGATTGCTCAGACGCGGAATATAACTATCCAAGCATCTTCGTTGCTATTACAAACAACAAGTACCGAGAACAGATCTTCTCAATATAATAAGTTTCTATTTTGTCGTTACCAATACTTCGACTATCTATACCGCAGTAACTTTATATCTAGTCTAGATTACTCGTGTCTTCTTAACGAGTTCTCAGATATAATAATGACTCAGGTCCTAGCTGTTGCAATACCTCACGCTGAAGCTACCAGCTCATAAGGCCATCCCGTGATGCATGTTGAGGCCTTCCAAGGTAAGAGCAGGTCCTAGTAGGTTGCTGAAAATACGGTCAGGCGGCATGGACTGGGTGTTGTTGGACCGGCCTTTGGTGCTGGAGGAGTTTATTATGGTGAAACTTGTCCTAGCGGTGTTGAAATATCCTTCAGGGGTAAAGAGGTCACGAGCCATGATGTCACTACTGTCGAAAAAGGCGGAATCAAATTAACAGTGGACAAAAAGGCACGAAAAACATAAAAAGCAAGGCGGGGTTCCTTGTTTCCAGTGCCGGTGGGCGAGAAGTTAGAGTCAAGCCGGAAGGAAGGAAGCTTGCCCTTGTAGACCGTGGGGTCCAGGAGGGCAACAATGGATGGTGTATGGGCTAGCTGTGATAACGAAATAAACAAGGTTAGAAATACATCCCAGCTCTCGAAGCCGTTGTGTTGAACGAGTGTGAAGTGTCTGGGCCGGGGCGGAGAGACCTGCTCATCGTCAGGCGATGATTGGTTGTACCCCATTAGCGGGCCGAGCCCAGGTTCGGGCGGGGGATGGGTGAGGGACTGGGGGCCTCCATGGGATGAGGGGCACCAACACTATGGGCAGGCCTTGGGGGGGCCGGAATGATCGTCGTTGTCCTGGTGCGCGGCGTTTCCACCTCGAAGGCTGACTGGAGGGAGTGGGTGGGTGAAGGGGGGGGCGACATGTTATCATTGTCGGTGGCCGTCTCCATCGCGTCGCCAACGGGCGGTGCACATAAGTTCTCTGGATAAGGGGCGGAACGGCTGAGAGTGGAAGGAGCCGGCCAGGTAGGGCAGTCTTTGAAGAGGGCGGTATGTTGCCCTCCGCAGTTGACGCAGCCGGCCGGTGAGGAAGAGCAACAGCCAGGAGTAGCCTTAAGGTTGCCACTGCTAGGGCAGGTGGGGTTTGGGCAACGGGGGTTCGAGTGGGAGTGGTTGAGGGAGCAGAGCGGGCACACTAGGTCGGCGGTGGGGCAGCGCGCCACCAGATGTCCAAAGCGCCGCCAGTTTCTAAACTGGGTGTAACAGTTTGAGAAGTAGGCACGCGCGATAGTCCTTGAGCGGGAGAAAAGCTTGATGGAGGTACCCATCGTGGGGACGTCACCACGGTTGACAGAGATGATGACCGAGGTAGCTGACTTGCTGGCTCTGGATTCGGGGTTCGGGTTGAGCAATCTCGCTGAGAGTCTCTGTATGTTCTTTGAGTAGAGTATGGAGTCCCCGAGGCTGGAGCAGACTTCCTCGGGGTCTCAGGTGAGGAAAACGAGTGGGAGGGAGTGGAGTGCCAATTGGACTTCGTTGTGGGCCAGGCGAATGGGCAGGCAGGGGGAGTCTGCCCCACAGCCTGTTGCCGCCCGACTTATACCCTAGTATGAGAGGCCTATCGGCGTAACCAAGGAAACAATCCAATTTGTAGTAAACCTTACCAAGGAAATCCCGCATAGCTGTTACGTGCACGCACTCCCCGTAAGGATTTCTAGCCCAAAGTTACCCTGCCTTGACACGCACGAACTTCGAGGGAGAAAACGAAAACCCCCCTCCACCCCTTGCGTGGGGACGGTGAATCATCAATGGCCGCCTGGGTAGTTGTGTCCCAACACCAAAGACCACTATCAATGGATCAAATCCTATAATACCCTATGCATTGCAGCCAACAGTCCGACCAGATCCTGTTCGCAGGGTCTATGAGGGGAGAGCATCGGGCACCACATGCAGGTGGAAGCAGGTGAATTGGACAACTGCGCATAATGTTACAGATGCTTGAAGACTGGCACGCGGAAGGATGGGCCCAAGGTAATGGTACGCTTTGCACGAAATGTAGTCCCCTCGTACCCACAAAGGCGTGTAGGGTATGAAGTAGGTAACTATGCCCAGTAAGTGGATCAGGTGCATTCACAAAGGACAGGTTGGTAAAAGATGGAGTCCCAGGGAAAGAACTGATTGGTACGATCCCGAGGGCAAGTCATGTAATGCGGGAAGACCAGAATTCGATATGCGGTTCTATCTCGAATTCTCGATGGAACCAACCAAAGAAGATTGGCCCTCTTCTGTCCAGCAAATTAGACTACCTTCGGTGATCACAGGGGCAAGATAATTTGTAACCATTGCTGTCAATGGATAACCAGATGAGCAGACACCAGAGGTGGTATTCACACCATCAGGAATCACAGAAGCGCAAACCGATAAGGGGGCAAAGGGAGGAAAAGGTGCGGTAGACAGTTTTCAGGGTCCACGAGTGTTCGCAAAGGGGTAAAGTTCACAGAAATGGGAACAAGGTACTTAGTTAGTATACAGTTAGCATGTAGACCACTATTTCTCAGATGCGGAATATGAATTTGGCAGCATCTTCGCTGCTATTAAGAACAGTAACCATGGAGAAGAGATCTTATCAATTTAACAAGTTTTCGCCTTTACAGTTAGCAATACTTCGACTATCTATACCGAAGCACCCTTTATATCTAGCCTACACTATTTGTGTCTTCTTAATGGGGACGAATTGTAATGAGCCTCAGCCCCTGGTCTGGAAACAACCGTCAATCACCTGCCCCGTTCGCACGAAGCCGACCCAGCCCAACGTTCCCTCAGACTGCCCCTGAGCTTCTTAGCAAGGCATGGAACTCGAAGAGCGGAAGGCAGAAGAACTCCCCAACCCACCAGTGATCGCCTCATGCACATTCCGATCGAGAGACTAGACCGAATTCAAGCCCAATTCAATTCTAAGCTCACTGAAAGTCATGACGAACAACATCTTGCTTTCAGTTCCCTACCAACTGACATCCTATTGATGGCCCAGAAAGTGGTGAAAGTCAAGACACAGTTAAAAGCTGGGGTCCAGTTAGTCGGTCACGAGCTCGCCCGAATGGACGATCATGGCCAACTGTTGGACTTGGAATTTCAGAAGGTCCAAGAAAGCTTTGCCACTCAAGTGGCCGAGCGACTTGGGGAGACCGATGAACTACAGGCCAGACACAAGGCTGTCACATCCCAGCTCCAGCAGGCAGTGCAAGGGACTAACGACCAGTGCATGCACCGGGACCTACTCTTGGACCAAGAGATTCCTCGAATTAACGAACAACATAAATGAAAACTCGAAAATCATGAGATAAGCATTATCTCATGACACAGGTGATGCAATATCACCAGGAGTCGCGACAGGCGGAAGATGGCGAGCTCTCAGCACTTAAGGCTTTGGTGAAACAATTGACGGGGCAGGTTAAGGGACAGGGGAAGGTGTCAGATCGGACACCAGAAGCTTCAGGGGCAGGAGACGGAAACCCACCAGCACCCCAGAGAAGAGCGAAAGAGGGGGCACCCGGCGGAGAGAGTGACCTGGAAGATGAAGGAGAAGTGTCTGGAAGGAAAGCAGGTGAGAGCCGGAAAGGAAGGAGCGACGATAGACTCACACCCCAGCCAGAGGACCACAATGACTCTGAGAACAACCAACAGTTTAACCTGTTTTCCTGAGTCATGGCCAGCGCGTTGGGATGACGTACAAGACGCCCTGGGGAACCCCCTCCCCTGTGCAAAAACGAAAAATATAAGGAGATACGCATGTTGTTGTTGACATGCGCGGATCATATTGGCCGAAACAGTTGGCAATTGCGTGACGTGGCACAGCGAATGCGATAGGCCCTAAGCCGAACTGAAGGAAAGCAGGTCGCACCTTTTGTGTTGACCTACCGGCGACAAATGACAGGAGAGTTAGGTTACACTTTGCAAGAGGAATATGAGTTCTAGCATGTTGGTGCAGAACAAGCCCTGTGACGCTTCAGTCCCACCCAGGAAGCAGAAAAATCCCTAAGTGAAATGGGATCAGTCCACCATCGCTGTGATATCGGGAAATTCTTGCTGGAAACGGAAACTCTCAACATCCATGCAAGAGTCACCGTGATAGCCTGGAGAAAACTGATTGAAGAGGAGATTCCCGAAGATGAATTGCGACGGGTCTCACTACGAGAATACCTTGATGATGGGGAATTGTTGGAGGGAGTCAGGGCCGTCACCCGTGCAGAGGAAGACTTTAAAGAACGGAATAGTCTTCAGCGGGGAGGTCCCTCCGACTGTTAGCTGGTAGCGTCGGCGTGATGTATTCCGACAGCTATAACCTGAGTCGTTATTATATTGGAGAACTCATTAAGAACCCACCAGTACTGTAGGCTAGATATAAAGGTTACTTCGGTATAGATAGTTGAAGTATTAGTAACGATAAAGGAGAAAACTTATTATATGGATAAGATCTCTTCTCCGTGCTTGTTGCTTCTAGTAGCAGTGAAGATGCTTCGATATTTATATTCCGCGTCTGAGCAATTGTGGTATACATTCTGACTCTATACTAACTACGTATCTTGTCCTCATTTCTGCGAACTTCACCTGAGTGCGAACGGTCATAGACCCTGAAAACTCTCTACCACACCTTTTGCTCCAATGGCCCATCTATAGGTCTGCGCTTCTGTTATTCCTGATAGTGTGGAAACCACGTCAGCTGTCAGCCCATCTGTTTATCCATTGACAGCCATTGTTACGAATTATCAGGCCCTTGTGGTCACGGAGGGTAGTCTAACTCGCTGGACAGAAGATGGCCAGTCTTCTTTGTTTGGTTCTGTCGAGAATTTGACATCCAACCGCATATCGTATTCTGGTCTTCCGGCATTACATGACTTGTCCTCAGGATCATACCAATGCGTTTTTTCCCTCGAACTCAATCCTTTACCAACATGTCCCCTGTGGATGCACCCGATCCAGTTACTAGGCATAGTTACCTCCTTCGTACCCTACAAGTCTTTGTGGATATGAGCGGACTAACCTTCGTGCAAAATATCCTGTTACTCAAGACCCCTTCTTCCGAACCGCTGTCTTGAAGTGTCTGTAACATTATGCGCCGTCGCCAGATTGACCTGGTTCCACCTGCATAAGGTGCCCGCAGGTCTCCCCTCGTATACTCCGCGAACAGGATCCAGTGCGACGGACGGCCGCGACGTATATGGTGTTAGAAGATGTTTTTCATTGCTAGTGGTCTTTGGTGTTGGGCCGCAACTACGCAGGTAGACAGTGATGACGGGCCATCCCAACGACGTGGGTGGAGCCGGGTGTTACGTTTTTTCTTCGAAGTTCGTGCGTGTCATGGTAGCGTAACTCCGCGCTGTAAATCCGTGTGGGGAGTCCGGGCGCCTAACACCGACGTGATAAGAGGCAAAAAAGGATGTTCGAGGATTCACAGCCGAGGGTTGCCGCAACGCCTGTAAAAAACCAGTACACAGCTAAGAAAAAAGCCGATTATAAGGCTGAGAAGGCAGGTGAAAGCAAGGTGAAAAAGGAAGGGTTGGTGGCAGCGACGGGGGAGGTTAAACACACGGTTGGGGCAGAAGCCCACAACAGCGTCGATCAAAAGGTTGTCAACAAACCAAAATCGGACAACGAATGCACTTGATGCGGGATAAAAAACCACGCTTGGAAGTCATGTCCAAAATGGGTACAAGTATCGGCAATATAATGAGAACAAGCAAAGCCCTAGCGACAAGCATCATTTGCACTGAGCAGACGCTGCCAGGTAGCCACTGTGACCGTTGATGGCCAGGGAGAAACCTTGAAGCAAGCGGTTCACAGGCCCCCAGCCTGGGCTTTTAAGGATGACGAGATTTTGTGAAAAGTCATCCAGGTACCAAAAACGACCATGATTCGGTAGTGAGGTTGCGGACTCGAAAATCAAAACCTGCGCCGTAGTCAGTGATGCCATCCTAGAGAAAGTCTAAAAAACCAAAAGAGGATACCCGTTGCCATTTTACGACCAAAAATGGGTAGTCCGTGAATACCACGGGAACGATAAAAAGTCACAAGCAAAGAAAGTGGTTGACGAGACTATATAGCAAGAGAAGACAACCATACCTCAGAACAAGGCTTTAGTTACAGGAGACGCGAAGGGGGGTCGAAATCCAGGGCAACCTGACTTTCTCTCAAGGTACAACAGCTGGGCAAATAGAAGGCAGGGGCGTCTCTATGGTGCACAAGGTACATGTTTTGAAGAATGGTGTGGGAGGAGCCCACTCCAGAGGAGTTGGACCAACTCGAAGGCAAAGGTACAGTGGATTCCTTGCAGGGGACAGCCTCGAATGTGAGATCAGTCGACAATAAAGGGCGGCGCACCCTCGTCACGAACTTGAGGGGTAATCTAGTGAACCACCACACCTCTACTATGGGGACTCTGGGGCAGGAGGTAAACACGGCTAGTAGTGGGCCGCCCGATATTCAAAACATAGAGACTTATTGTACAAGGTTTGTCTCAGGAGGCTTCAAGAGCCGAAACCGCCCAGGCACGGTAACAAACCCCCACTTTACATGAAAACCGCCATGATGAAAAGATTTTTTCAGAACCCGAGTGAAAGCTCAAGACCCATTAAAAAACCGTAGCACTACACCTTCCCTGAAGGAAAGGCATTTATTGAGACAAGATGGCGAAAACACACGATAAAAGTCCTTCTAGATGCAGGTTCAAACATCTTTCTAATGCACAAGGAGACCGCACAATGGCTAGACATCCCGACCGAAGCCACAGATTCACTATTCAAAATTACAGTCACTAAACATAAGTCTTGGTGATTGCGGAATAGTGAGACACACCCGTGTATCCAAGGGGTATTTAGCAAAAGGCTGATAATGGCATTTCGATGGCAGAGCAGAGCGAAGAATTAAACATAAAATATTAGTTTAGTAGTAAAGCTGTAAGAATGCATGTAGTATGATACCCCATACGTGATTTTCCACTGTGGTGGGGCTGGGGGGTGTCGGACTTGGATTATCTCGCTTAGTCCTCGCTGACTAAGCGATCACCAAGACTTTTGTCTAGTGACTGTACCACCTTCGATGGCAAGACTGCGCCCACACGAGGAACATTTTATACCCACCGTAGTCTATTGGAAATTGGTGCCAACGGTCACCGGGGCATGATATGTTGCAACATTGCGAACTGAGGAAGGTATGATCTAATCAGATGGTTTGGGTGGTGGCACAAGGAACAGTCACTAAAAATTATCCCGGAGTGATGTAAATGGGCCATTGAAGAAACGAAATGCCATGCTCATAGAGAAGATGAACCGGCAGATGTGTTTGAATGGGATGAGACTGTGGCTTAGGATGAAGAAGTACCGTAAGTAGGAAGGATCGAACCCGAAGAGGAACGAGGGGTGCAGGTAGAGACATTGCCAAGCCTGTATTCGCAGTATACAGAGCTTTTGGAAGAGCAAAAAACTAAGATGTTGGCACCTCAAAGAACTTTCAACCACGCCATCAATCTTAAAGAAGGGGTCGAGCCCTCTAGGGGGCCAATTTACCCAATGTCGGCCCACCAGCAAAGCGAGCTGGACGAATACCTCAAGAAACTGGTGGCAGAAGAGAAAATGGCAGATAGAGAATCTCCTTACAGTGCCCCAATCCTCCTCGTTCCAAAACCCAATTGATGTCTGCGCCTATGCGTCGACTATAGGAACCTAAATAAGCTAACCCTCGTGAATAAATACACCCTACTGCTCATGGATGAACTCCATCAGCAAAAATAATACCTTGCGTTAGATGCATTCGGTGCGTCTGACGCACAGGACGCTAGAACGTTAATCGCGAATCAGGACGCAACCACCCTACCACAACGCACCAGACGCAACCGAACGCTACACCTAAGACTCAGGACGCACCGGGCGCAGCACCTAATACTCA
>Ga0307509_10005772_pt1 | contig 17021 bp, 16 predicted proteins | sample 10_EM_MG_FD_202245 | JGI IMG/M metagenome (GOLD analysis project Ga0307509, IMG submission 202245) | Populus trichocarpa ectomycorrhiza microbial communities from riparian zone in the Pacific Northwest, United States - 10_EM | ecosystem: Host-associated > Plants > Roots > Unclassified | place... | reverse complement strand
GACCTTCGACGCTGGCATTTCACTAAGACATTGGGTACAAGAAGCACAAGCCGCCGGCCTCAAAGCCAGCACTATGTTCCTTGATATCAAAGGCGGATTTGACAACGTGGACCATTCCACCCTATTACGTAGGCTTCGGACCAAGAACGTACCTAACTACATGGTGAAATGGATATCCAATTTTATCTCCTACAGACAATGCACTATCATCTTCCCGCGCTCTCCCAGGGAGATGAGAGGTATCACCATAGGCATACCACAGGGTTCACCCCTTTCCCCCATACTCTTCGTGATCTATGTCGAACCCCTTCACGACTGCATAGATCCTAGCAGAGAATTCACTTCGTCCTACGTTGACGACATACAAGCTACGGTCAGTTCCAACTCATGGTGGATGAACTCTAAGCTCTTGGAAGAAGCGTTCACGAGGATCAAAAGCATTGCGACCTCCCTTGGATTGGAATTTTCGACACACAAAACGGACCTGATACACTGGCGGACCCCTAGAGAGAAAGTAGCTAGGAGTGAACATCCGATAGTGGTTGACGGTGAATGCATACAACCGGCACCCAAAGCGGTCAAGTGGCTGGGGTTTTATTTCGAAAGTAACCACGGCACATGGACCCATTACGCAAACAGACTCGCCCTTGCGCAAGCTGCCTATGACAGGATTAAGAGACTGTCTTCCCCAGGCGGCAGGCATACACCGTACAGTGCGCGAAGGATGGCGAAAGCTATGATAATACCCACACTCCTATATGGCGCGGAATTTCTCAATCCCAGCGCCACCATGAGACACAAGATGGAAGTTCTATTGAACCGAGTTAAGCGGTGGATTACTAACTGCTTTTATTCCACAAATACCAATGTCCTGTCTGCTGAGGCCTGCATAATGCCAGTGGACCTATACCTCGAACAGATACGCGACATGGCTGCCATCCGATGGTCGACCGTGTTGCCCAACAATAACATTGCAATGGCCCTTTTTCCTCCGGGCTTCCCTCTACACGACAGCTTCTGCCTTCCCTCCAATCGGAGGGCAGCTTTTTCAAAGGCTGGAGGCATGAAACCGAAAACGTGGGACTCAACTTCATACACGTCAGTCCAAAGGATCCTCCCTATTGACGACGTGGTCAGAAGAGCAAGGCTACTCTTTTCGAAATGGCCTGTCCCTCGGAAACCGAACATATGGTGACCGCCTGACCCCGACAAGTGTGAATATTATGAAAACACTCTGAAACAGGTCCGAGAACATATACACCTGAAATGGAAACTGCTCAACTACCCTGAATACTACGGCTATAGGCCTGTCTTCAGGACATGCTGGCGCTTTATGACAATCAATAAGTTTGCCGCTTCCCGTCTTCATCAGATGAGAGCTGGCAAGAGCTACCTGAAGGCACAGGAGGACTGGAGGAATCCAGAAGCAAGCGTGCTATGTCCTAGATGTGAGAACGAACCCGAAACCTTCGAACACGTTATAACTGATTGCCAGGCCCTCGCAAGTGCCAGGGTTGGGCAACCTGATGGAATCTTTGATATTTCGCCGGAGTCTTTGATTTGGGCCAAAAATAAGAAGGGATGATATTTGATGATATGTTTGATTTCTTTCATTTCGTTAAATAAGTTATATTTTCCTAGTAATATGGATGTTTTTCCTTTTACAAGAGCTTCACAAATACAGTCCTGATTGAAGGAGGATAGTTTCAAGAAACCCTGATTACAGGGAATATTCACGTTGATTTCATACCGTTAGGTATTTTTGGTTTTGTTTATGATTTTATTTCTTTTGTTATGTTTTGTTTTGCGTTTTTATTTGCCATGGGATTTTTCCCGAATGCAGTGGTTGGACCCTGAGGAGTGCTAGTCATGTACCAAAAATCATACCAAGGATTTAACAAAAAAAAAAAAATAGGTAACGGAAGCTCTAAATGAAGCCATCCTTGTGGGTGAACTGACTTTCCTGTCTTTTACACGTGTACCAACAGATGTGAACGTAGTGATTCATGGCAGACACCTGGTGGCAATACTAGAAGACCCTGTCAAGCTAGAGGCGATGGTCAGGGAACATTTCAAAGACTTCCATCAGATCGATGTGTCGGCGGCAAAGTTCCTTGAAGCGCAACCCGAGATATGGACAGACAAGAAAGCAACCTCCATAATAGTATGACAACTCAAGGCAGCTGCTGCTAAGGTTACCCCCAGTGGCATCTTTATGGGCAAGAGAAATGAGTTGAGAATCATGTGGCACTCGATGCCAATAATGCAATGCACTAGGTGTTGGAAATTTGGGTACTCTAAGATGATTGCAGAGAGAGTTCTGACCTCTGCCCCATATACTCGAAGGCCCATACCGAGAAGGATCACAAATGCCACTAATCTAGTTGTGAAGAGTATAGACGAATTAAAGCCAACTGCTGCCAACTGACTCTGTTCAAATGTCCCACGTGTGGTGAACCATTCACAGCCAAGCATAAGGACTGTCCGGTCCGTGTCCAAGTCAAAGAGCAAGAAAGGGCAAAGTATGACCCACGGATAGCTTCCTTTGCAGAAGTTGGTATCATCGACTTCAACCAATAGCCGACTTAGGCCTATTGGCAGGTAGTTGGGAAGAAAATATGACAGGAATGAAGTTATGTTTTGCACAGCATAATTGCAGAGGGAGCAATAATGTTTTTATTTCGTTATTTCACATAGTTAAGGGTTGTGGGATTTTCTTTGTGTATATTCAAGACCCACAATTGTATGCAAGCTCTCCTCTGAGAGCTTCTGGATATGAATATATTTTTTAGAACGGGCCTAAGGTTAGAGTCGTGATTTATATTTCCTTATGTGTTTTAGTGGGAGTTTCCTTTGTAAAGGTTCCTACAGTGGAAGATATTTTGTATTTGCGAAGTTTTGCAAAGGAAGGGAGGCTGGTTGGAAACAGTCAGTCACTTAGACGGGTAAATGTGTATAACATGTTGGTAGATGGGGTAAACACTGTCTCCCTGGAAGCGGCCTTTACAGAAATGAATAAACCCACTCTAGTGGTAGGAGATATGAACTCTCACACCGCCTTTACGGACCAACTTTGGGAGCTTAGTCAAGGCGAGCACCAAAGAAGGGAGTTGAACATACGTACAGCTGTGTTACATGGTTATAATATATTAAACACGCCGGGAAGCTATACCCATTTCCCAGACAATCCTGAGTTACATCGCGTGTCCATCATCGACTATACTCTAGCGAACACTCCTTTGATACCGAAGGTTTCAACGTAGCGGGGTATATACCAAAGAACCGGATTGGACCATATCGTGATTGTCACAGACATCGACAGCAAAGAGGTGTAGCTTGTTACACCGTCATCTGACTGGGAGAAGATAGTATGGCGAACTGAGAAAGCTCAGCCTAACCTCCATATAGAGAAGATCCTTAAGGACTACCAATGTAGAGGAAACAGATATAAACCAATAAGAGAAGCCAATGAAGCAATCAATAATTTTCAGACTAGCCTGTATAGACTTATCTACCTAGTCCAGAGCTGGGCACTCATGAAGAAACCGATAAGGTGGTCGAAGGCATAGTGGACGCCAGGGATCAGGGAACTGAGAAGAGTATACACCGCTGCTGCCCGGCATGTTGCATGTAACAGGGTAGGGGTGGAGAAACGAGACAGAGTTAGGAAAGAGTACCTGAATGCTCTGAATAAGGCAAGGAGGTTAACGTCATTTATGGTGAAACTGATCAGTATGTAGATCCCGCTCGGTTAAATAACGCACAGACTTGTATCACTTTCTAGCCTCTGAAAACCTTCCTGACCACCTTAATGCGTTATCAACATGAAAGCTAGGACTCCCTGACTCTGGTAGCCCATGTCCCATGACCTCAGATACCTGTATCCTTTCTATTCCCTTGCATGCCCATCCCAGTGATCCTTTATACTCACTCCTATCACTCTTATAGTCCTCTCACTCGTCCACCTCTCCCCAATTCCCCTTGTCACTTCCGGCAACCACCTCTTCCCCAATTCATGGCAGGAAGGATGAAGTTGCTGGGGCTCCCTTTTTTTTCTTCAATTTTGTAGAGTTCATTTTGGTAAAAGAAATCGTAGCTGTCTGTGTAGTAGCCTTTCTATCCTTCTGGGCCTGCCGAGAGGCTTTCTTTGCATCAATTCTCTTCCTTTTCTCTCGGAGGTGTACTATCATAGCTGAGAGAACAATGGTAGCTTGTGTAAGCTTGCGGCGATCTGCAGTTATTTTTTTTTTGCCCTCCAACTAACTTGCTGTACTGGCGATGTGCTTCTTTCCCAAGAACCTTATCCGCTAAGGTCTCCTGATATCCCTCAGAAAGACTAGTTAGTAGTCTTTTCAGCTGCTAGGAGCTTGGAGTGTCGCGCTGGAGAAGTGAGAGGGCAGAACGTGTTGCACGGCGAACTGCCCATGGGGTTTTGGGAATGCATAGCAGTGAAGATGGGGGTGGCTGCCTTGTGTGGGCCTTCCTCGGGGAAGTCTTTTGTGTACACACTACTGGCTGTAGCACACAACATGCATTTAGTGGAATAACCCCTACAGCTTCCCAGGCATACATGATATTCTGATGGGTAAAGGTCAGAGCTTGAGCAGGTAGAAAAACACTATGTATTTAATAAAGTTAATTGAGTATTCTCTTTAATAAGGTGGTCTAGGGGGGTGCCTAATGGTAAAAGATCTCCTTTGGTAAATGAACCTTGGTTTTTTCTAAACTATTTATCTAACTCATTGCTATAGTGACGCTAGAGGGGGAAGAAGAGTCCAACATCTAGGGGTTGCAGAATATGTGTGGAGTGGGCAGGCAAGCAAAATGGTACAATTCGCTTCTTCAAACACATGTCAAAGAAAAGCCAATTGAAGTGGAATGTATGGCCATCAAGTAACAATAGTCTGTAGGCACCCTGGGCTCTAATAGTTACAATTAAAATGTATCTTAGTATTATTAATCTAATAAGTTTAGCTGAAATAGAGGGTGGTCTGGGTATTAACAATACTTATATATCCTTAGTCTCCGTATCAAAAACCTCAGATAACCACTGCAGGCCTAGCTTTTCATTACTCCACCCTGTTAGAGAAACACCAAATATGGCCTTATCTTTCTTCTTTAAATAAGCATACCAGCCTATGTAGTGAGTGGTACCTTTATGGGCAAGGGTGCGGCCATCTCCACTAATTGTTTCAATCACGGTAACCCAGTAGCGTGATCCATTCTGAGTGAGCTGGGGGGTTCGCCGCACACTCTGACAAATAACTTTACAGCACATTGCTGTTCCCATCAAAAACCCTTTCTCATCCATATTGTAGAGATTATGAGGTTTAATAGAGTATTGATTTATTAAACTTTTTAACTATGTACATATTAAATTAACTTGTATTATGTAATAGGATTGGCAAAAGCAGGCAACTCTACCTTCTGAAAGTAGTCTTTAATAACCACAGGGTTACTAGCAAGAGCGCGCTGCTGGTTAAGTCTTGTACTCAAGCGTGAGGCTAGTTCTGGGTGTCACTTTAGAAACTGGGAGAGCCAGTGGTGGCCAATGTCGTGATCTTTCTCTTGGCACTGGACAATAGCCTGAGCCATGGACCGGACTACTGATAATCGCTGTGGATGGCCCCACTTGTCTAGCTGGATACACTATTGTACTATCGAATTTTCCTCATAGTCAGTAAGAGCTTGGGCCTTCAATTGGCCAGCTGTTAGGCATACCGGAAGGCGCGGCCTTCCATTAGTGAATAAAGACCTATAGTTGACCTACCTTAGGATTTTGAGTTGAAAAGGACAAGCCAAGACCTCCCTCACGCACAAGCGTTGGGGCGGTACTACATCGACAGACGCTGCAGTAGTTGGGTCCCCTCACCAAAGACAAAGCTATTGGAGCCCTCCTTGTAACGGTGTATACATCACGGCCCTCCGCCCGCCTGGATCCCGTTCGCAGGATATATGAGGAAGGACCTTTGGAGAGCTTATACAGAAGGTTTGAGCTAAATTGGTGGGAGTCGCATAAGGTTACTGAGCACTAAAGACAGATGTCGCGAAAGTGGTCACTAAGTAACAGGACATTTTTACTGACAATGGTTAAGCAACATCATTCTATACTCCACGCTCCTGCGATGAAAGTCGCAGAAGTGAATGGTATTGTTGGATCAGGTAGTTTGAGAAATCAAGCATACCTGCATATACATACGTCACTAGTATCCTTCGGATACTGACGGAATCATACGATAACGATATGACGATAGAGAGATAATAGCCATTGGAGCGGTTATTAGGACAAGTCTATCTTATGCCTCGCAGCTGTCACGTGCAGGATGCACCGGCAATGCTGAGAGGTTTGATAGCAAAGCTGGCCCCTTTGTTGGTTTAATCATGGAGACCATTCTGCATATGCAATGGTAAGCAAAACTCCATGCTGAAGAAGATGGATAGTGACCAATGGACTGATGTGTGGGAGCACCATCAGGAAAACGCATGGTGTTGCGATTTGGAAGTCAAGTGAGATAACAGAATTGTCAAGGTCAAATGGTGTTCGCACTCTCAGAAGAAGCTGGAGTTTGTTAGCAGGTACTTAGTTAGTATGAGAACTAGATGTAGCCACGACCACCCAGACTCAGCATATAAATAGCAAGGTGCCTCCTGAGCTATTGGAACATCATCAAGCAACGGAGAAGAGATCTTATCAATATAAAGACATTTACGCTAGAAAAACTTTAATCACTCTACCTACCTCTATTTCAGCCATTGAGCCTTCCTGGACAATCTCCGTCTATGGTAAAGATTATCGGCATGGCTTATCTCGCAAGTCTTTGTGAGATAGGCTCCCGCTTAACACCAGTGACACAATTTTGTGAACCGGTTAGCCTTCCCTGGAGTGTGGAGTAGAGGGCACCAAAGCACTCTGCTGAGCATCTAATATGCGGAGACACACTCTTTTCATAATACCTGATTGCATTCTGGAGTTTCTCTTCACCGTAATCCTTTTCGCGTTTAGTTAAAGATGGTATAGATGTTTTATGGAGATCAGAGGATTACTTTACACAGTTTATTTACTATTTACATTTGGAGTGGGGTAGTATCTTGGGACTGAGCGGAATCTGGGTACTGATCCGGTTCCCCGTAAATGACATTATACGGAGACAAATTTCTAGCGAATGCTAAGAAGAATGACATTTAAATGACCCATCAGTTTACTAAGCAGAAGATTCTCTCGAGAATACTAGGGGAGGATGGTAGAATGCTTCTACAAATCGAAGAGAAAATTATGTCACACTTTTTCACATGAAATGAAAAACCGATCTTAGGGCCCACACCAGTAAAGCACAGTCTTGGGGAAGGAGAGAGAGTGACCGCAGTGGAGATAAGCAATGTGCTACAGAAATATAGTAAGAAATCAGCCCCGGGACCTAACCAGGTACCATACAGAGTTTGGAAAGGAATACATGGCTTGAATCAAGGCATCATACTGGAGTTGGTCAATGACATGCTGGAGTTGGTTTTTCACTTACCTGTCCTGAAAGTGTGAATGAGCGTGATTCTGCCAAATCAAACAAGTAAGAATACACCAATTATGCCAGCTTTAGGGTAATTGCTCTTATGCAAAACTTTTCTAAAATTGCTGAACAGGTGGTCAACACAAGACTCATGAATATTGCGTATAAGGAGGACATCAACTATGTTAATCAAACAGGATTCTTGCCACAAAGGTTGACTGTGGATGCGGTCCTCTCCCTACAACACTGGATTGAAGAAGCTCAGTTCGCAAAGAGGAAGGTGTCAACTATTTTCCTTTACGTCAAAGGTGGCTTCAATAACGTCGATCACTCTAAGCTTATGGGAAAGCCAGAATCCAATGACAGGATACCTGGTTATATGGCGAAATTGATTCACAGCTTCTTAACAACTAGCAATATCATGCTGGCATATCCAGGCAGCCCTCGATATTCGCACAAGTTTGACAAGGATATACCACAAGGCTCACCGCTATCACCTCTTCTGTTCATAGTATATGTCAGGTAGCTCCACGCGACAGGAAACATGTGAGAGGTTTTTACATTCTCCTACGTTAACAACTTCCAGATCATGGTCGCTTCAAATACATAGGAAAGAAACGCGAGGCTGCTGGAGAACCAGACTAACCTGATGGTTGTCAGAGCTCAGGAACTTGGTCTGTCATTTAGCATAGCTAAGAAAGAACTTATCCACTGGAGAAAAAGGAGGAAAGGCGGCCCCAAATCCAACAGAGCAGGAAGGATTCAAATACACACAGTTGAGCCGGCGACCACATTGGTTAGATGGCTGGGCTATTGGCTCTCGAACAACGGTGGAACTACCGCAGATTTCAACAAAAGGCTCTTGCTCGCTCAGGCGGCCTTTTGGAGAATACAATAATTATTAATGCCTGGCAAGGGCTTGTTCCCATATGGGGCTTGAAGACAGGCAAAGGGTATATGACTACAAACACTATTGTATGGGGCAGAGGTCCTGGTACCGTCCTGCACAATGTTGAGCAAGATGCAGAAGTTTTGGAACAGGGTAGCTAGATGGGTCACTAACACGTTCTACTCAACCAATATCATGATCCTCTCAGTTGAGGCCTGCTTGGCACCTATTGCCCTGTATGTAGAGCAGATGAAAATGTAACATATTGGACGTTTTTGGCTTTGCAGCGGATGATTGTTTATTGAGTTTCTAGCTAGCTAAGCGAAATAAGAAAGGTATATGAATTCCCAATCGCAGTTACATCACCCATAATGAGGAATATACACATCCTGATACAACCTCACATACACAATAGTGAGAAGGAAGTCTAACCAGTTCTCTCACGATTCCTGAACCCAGAGGACCAATTCTCAATACTCCCACCCTTCCTCTCACTATCCAAGTCCATGCGCAAAGTGAAAAACAAAGAATATGGCCAGCCTCATTAAAATCTTATTGTGCTGCTTGTGATAGGGAAAAAGAGTACTGCCTACAAAGAATAAGGATAATAGGTGAGAAAGGTAAAACAATCGTAGAAGAAAAACAGGATACAAGGAAGGATCTATTCTAGAGGTCCATAAAGTCCCAAGGCCTTGAGATGCTTCTGATGTAAATCCCTGGTAAGTGGCCTGATGAGAATGTCCGCCATCATTTCTGAGAATGGAAGGTATTACAGTGAAATAAGACAATTACGGAAGGGATCCCGAATATGGTGATACTGAATTGCCATATGTTTGGACATCTCATTGAACCTTGGCTACTCCATAGGTTGAAGAGCACTCTTATTGTCACAAAGTAGCCTTTGTGGTTGGTAGTCCATACCAGTAATCACATGATAGAGCCATTTGAGCCAAATGGCCTCCATGGAGGCCTCTGAGTATGTATATATTCTGATTCTGTTGATGAGAGTGCTACCAGACTTGGTTTCTTGGATCACTAGGAAATGGATGCTGCACCTAAGGTAAAGACATAGCCAGAGGTTGACTTTGAGTCCTGAGAGTCTCCAGGAAAGTCTGAATCACAGAATCTATTATTCTCCTGTGGGAACCAAAGCGATAGCACAGTCCTAAATGCATTGTACCTTTTATATAATGCAGTAGTCTTTTCATAGCAGTAAGGTGAAGAGTGCTAGGATTGATACTAAACTTACTGAGTACGCCAACAGCATAAGAGATGTCTGGCCTAGTACTGATAGCAAGATACATCAAAGAGCTTAGGATAGACTGGTATTCTGCCTGATTTCCTTTGTCAGATTCCGGTGTTGTAGGAACAATGCGTTTGACCTCCAGCGGGTTTGAAACACTATTGCAGCCTGTCATACCCAAGCGACTTAAGATAGTTCCAATAAAGTGTTCCTGGTAGGGAAAGAGATAGTCCTGGCTGGTGACAATTTCCAATCCTAGGAACTACTTTACGTGTCCAAGATCGTTCATCTTTTATTTCCCAGCAAGTGTGACCTTGATCTCGGTAATCAGAACCAAGGATCTTGAGAGAAGTAGAAGGTTCTTGACATAAAGAACGAAGAATAGTGTACGGTCCTTGGTGTAGTAGAGATTTAGGTCATTGTCTGACTTGGCAAGATCTATGGATCCAAGAAAGCTATCAATATACTCATACTATAAGCAAGGGGCCTTCTTAGACTATAGAGTGCCTTGTTGAGTCTTAGAATAGACTCCTGGGGGTTCAAGACTAGACTTGCCTTGTGCGACTGAATACTCTCTGGCATGTGCATATAGATAGTTTTCTCCAGATGCGGATTGAGCAATGCTGTACAGACATTAAGGTGAGGAATCTCCCACCTATTGAGTGTAGCCAGAGCCAAGACCAGTTTTATACTCGTTAACCGTACAACTAGAGCAAAGGTCTTACCATAAATTTGCTACTTGTAGCCCTTAATAACAAGACGTGCCTTTATCAGCAAAAAAACTAGCTTGCATCCTATGCGTCCTGTGCATCTGATGCACCTGATGCATAGAAGGTCAATCGCGAATCAGGACACTATGTCAATCTGACGTTGCGTCCTGATTTGCCTTTGTTTTCACCCTGAATCCTGACGCCACCCGGGTACAGACCTATTCATCCTGTACGTCCTGACAGCGTCTGGTGCCCTGCCGCTGCATCGTGACAGGGTCTGGTGCCCTGCCGCTGCGTCCTGACAGCCTCTGGTGCTCAGGGCTGTCGTTCTGGTGACCCATGATTCCCCCTACCTAATTCCCACGTCGTCTGATACTGTCCTCTTGCTTCCTGACGCCGGATCTCTCTCCCCCGTAGTCAGGGCTTCTTTCATCTGGCCACGTCCCGTCCAGATATCTCTGCTCTGTGGTCCTGCGTCAGGATCTCACGATCCTGAGCCATCATCTCCAGATGCGTGATGACTTCTTCCAGATTATACTCCAAATACGTTGCATCCCCTGATTCTTACATGACATGTTCAGACACTCTGTGCGGCGATATCCTGACTCTGGTATGGTTGCCTCTGGTGCCAGATTAACTACTTCTGACGATATTGCAAGGTCTCCCAGAATGCATTTTCTTTTGAACCTCAGGCTCTGGTGATGAGCTCTACTATTTTCACTTGTGGTTCTGTCTTCTTGGGAATATGAAATAATTATTACAATATCTGACTCTACAAACAAACCATTTCCTATGTACTCTCCCATACGCTTGTCCCATTTCCCTCCTCCTCTGTTCCTGGGTCACTATGAACTGTTTCCTCGAGTTCTGGTTCCAAGATCCCAAGACTCAGATATAGCTAACACGATGGAGTTGGGCTCACTACGGCATCCAATGTTAGCCCCACGGTCTCCTCTGGTGAAGAGTCTGGACTCAGAGGATCCGAATCTAGATATCTGAGAAGGCCCGCGGCTGACACAGCTCCGAAATCGAAAGACGTTTAAGCCGTCTGGGAACTGTTTTGGCTTTATGGCAGAGGCCCAAAATGCAGGTTATTCAGAGTTTGACTCTGTGGTGCTGTCCATCGCTGAAGGTTGATTGAACTTTGACCTTCTAGTTCTGCTGCCACAGCTGCCCAATCGTCCATGAAGCCTTCCCAGCGATCTTGTCGGACTCAATGCTCCCACTCCATCTTTCCACGGATGGTCCCATGAATTTTGCCCAGAATCAGAATTTGAACCGAGTCGGGGCATGATGCCCATGTATGTCTTTGGCACGCATAAAGTTCTTAAATGGTTGCCGTTAGGTTAGTCTTCTCAGGAAAGAGAAAGGTCAGGGTTCTGGCTCACCTCCAGCGGCTTCAGGCTTGAAGTCGCCCTGATCCTTATATACTCGTGTCTGCCATGCTCGGAGTGTATTGCAGATTATGACACACGTTAAGCAAAGCATGGTACCATTGATGCCCCCAAGAAATGCCGGATACATAATCCCACACATTCTCCTATCTGCGAAGTAGTTTCCACATATTGCCTCAGGAGTCAGGAGCACTAGGAATCAATTTGTTATTTTCTGCATCAAGTTTACTCTGATTAGTTACAAGAGGATAGGTCACATCGTTAATAAGATCAAAAATGCACCTCATATCCTCTCCGGGAGCATATAAATCTATCCTTTTCCAGCAGGTTGTAATGGGGGCACCCTGTAGAGAGGTGAACTCTAAGGTTGCGACCGCACCAAACACTCAAGGTAGAAGATAAAGATGAGGTAAAATAATTCAGAGGAATCAACGGTAAAACTTAATATAGTTAAGCTCGAAGCTTCACTCAATTTAGTTCTCTTGAGGAAAAGTTGGTTGTCGAAGTAGAACGCCAAACGCTTAAACTTAAGTAGATATCAGATTTAAGCCTTTGACATTCACCACTACTTCCAACCTAGTGCGAGCACCCTGTCCTGCTCATGGTTTGTCTGAGGTCTACCGTCTATCAGGATTTATCCTGCCGGAAGTGTCGGACCAACTTGGGTACACTTAACTCTGTCAATAGGATATGAGTTTCTGCAATGCATCTCCAATACAACCACAGGTGGAAAAACTCTTCCTATCGAAGTCATACTAGTGGCTAACTATTATGACAACAACCGGAGTCAATACCTAGGTGGTGGACTCACTGGCCCAGTGGTAGTTTCGTCTATACAAGCTATGCAGTCCATCATTTAATCTACGCGACTATTCAATGTGATAAATTGACATGTAAGCTCCCCCGGTGACATGTAGCCTATGGTTGGCTAAGTGGGCGCTACTCATAGCCAGCCTCTCGGGACATACTCTACCGTGATAGGACTCATACCTCTAGAGTCCAATAACCACCTATAGTAATGCTACAATTCAAGGGGAGAAGGTCCAGGCAGGTTACTGAGGTATTTGTCCCGAAAGCTCCCTAGCCTCCTTGGACTACGTAAGTACCACTAGGAAGACTACCCGACTACCCGTAGGCTAAGATAGACTCCTAGGTGCCGGAGAGACCATTTATGGATGACCCTCATTTTGGCGGTTACTCATACTCCCCTTATATATTGTGTGAACGACATTCAGTCGGACGGATGGCGACGACGTATACACTGTTACAGCAGGCGATTCAATGACCTCTTTCTACTAGCAAATGAGCAACTATGCAGCCCTCTGCCTATGACGCGCCGTCCCAATGCTGGGGCCAGAGGGGGGTGTTAGCAAAACCTGCCCAAGTTCAATAGTATGTTCGGACCACCCTTACACAGGCGTGGGGCCTCCCCGCGCAGATGCGTGCGCGCCCAAGAACATCTAACAGCCCAAAGCATGTTTGGCAATTGACCTCTGAGTTCTAGGATGACTTTGCCGGTGAAGGTGGGGTAACTTGGACACCTCAGTAGGGTAACTGGGGTCCATGGGCATAATGACCAAATTCCCAAGGTAGGGTAACTTTGTCCTCCTATGCTATTAACCGCTCCGGAAGTGCTAAAGTCAACCACAAAAGTCATCCCCGAGGTCCGTGTAACATTCACATAATTCTCTTGACCTTATGCGAATGTTCTCCCGAAAGGTTACCCTGCCTAATAGAGTGCCCAAGGCTACTCAACTATTCCCTAGGCTTTGCCCTAGGTTAACCAGCTATTTGTATACGAGACCATACCACCTCTGGTTACCACTTGGTATACCATTTGGGCTAAGGTGGTAGTAATTGTAGCTACCTATTGTAGGGTCGTTACACTACTCCCCTCTTCTCTTGGTCTGTCCTCAGACTGTCAACGTCGTCTTTTAGTCCCACGGTTTGGATTGTCTATAACCCTATGGTCTTTAGGTTGAGACGGATACCTCTCATGGAACTGTTGCAATACTTGCATTGTGGTGTCTTCTAATATCTCGAACTGTTCCCAGAATTTTCTTCTGGACCGTACCCTTCCCAAGCAACCATATATTGCACAAAGCCGTGTGGAAACTTTGACTTAGGATTCCCATACCATCGGCTATCAACCACTTCCGCAACAACATAGCTGGGCTCATTGTCTACTATGTCAGGTGTTGGTATTATATTTTGAGGCCTGCCCACAGGATCATCACGATAGAGTTCCAACAGACTAAGATGAAATACAGGATGGATGTCCCATCTCTCCGGTAGCTCAATCTCATAGGCCCTAGACCCCACTTTGCATTTGACTACAAAGGGTCCAAACATCTTATGGTCTAGTTTTGCCATAGGCCTTTTTGTATAAAGGTTCTTGCGGTTTAGCATAACCCAATCCGCTTTCTTAGCTCTGCCCTATGTGACATCTTCTAATGTGACATATTCCGGAGCTGGCTGTCTCTTTTGATCATGCCATTTCCGTTGTCTTTCTTGTCCCTGCTGTATAGTTTGTCGGATACCTTGCCACGTGCCTTCCCAATCCTTCACAACGAGCTCGCTGTCTGGGTGTATTCCTTTGTTATCCGACACTATCCCCGACCACTGAGTCTGTGGGGAGAATCAATAATTTATTTCAAAGGGACTCGCCTTTGTGGATTTCGACATTGAAGTATTATACCCATGTTCCGCGAAAGGCAACAGCGATACCTAATCGTCTTGCTGATATGAACAATAACTTCTTAAATATTGTTCTAGTGCCTGATTAACCCATTCAGTTTGCCCATCGCTTTCTGGGTGGAATGCGGTAGAGAGGTTTAGCTTTACTTGCAATAGCTGCATCAGGCTTGTCCAAAACTTAGACGTGAATTGGGTATCTCCGTCAGAGACAATTGATTCAGGAAGCCCATGGAGGCGCCAGATTTCTTTCATGAACATCAAGGCCAGTTCCTTAATGTGTTCTTCAGTCCTTAGTGGTATGAAGTGTGCCATCTTGGAGATCCTGTCTACGATGACCCATATCTTCGTATACCCATTGGACTTTGGTAACCCAACTATGAAGTCCATGGATATTGCCGTCCATGGCCTCATAGAAACTTCTAAGGGTTCTAGGAGTCCATACTTCTTATGCTGGATGACTTTATTACGTTGACATACATCGCAAGAGCGAACATACTCGGTAATGTTTTCATCCAACTTGGGCCAATAGAAGTTAGCCCTAACTCTACCAATGGTCTTGTATGTTCCGAAGTGTTCAGCAATCTTTGAATCATGTTCTGCCTCCATGATTGTTCGCCTTAGACTTTCATCCTTTGGAATGTACCACCTGTTCTTATATAGGAGCAAGTCCTTTTCAATACTAAAATTTGTATCGACCTTACTATCGCCTTTGAGGAGTGCCTTTAGCGTGGCTAAATAGGTTTGATCACTATCAGCTGCCTTCATGAGAGCCTCATGAAATGTTGTCTGCAACTGAAAACCTTGGCAAGTCTGCAACACATGTGGTTGCAAGATGATAGGATACTCTCTAATATACTGTCTAGGGTGAAAAGATGTTAAAGGTTCGGAATTACTCCCCTCTTCAGGGCGGTAGTCCATACGCCTCGACAAGGCATCAGCCTTTTCATTTAACCGTCCCTCTCGATAAATAACCTTAAAATTGAACGGTTGTAGAAATTCTGCCTAGCGATGTTGTCTACGGTTTAGAGGCTTTGTAGTATTAAAGTACTCTAAATTCTTGTGATCAGTGTACACCAATATCTGATCATTAACCGACATCAACATATATGCCCATTCTTTAAAGGCTGCCACTATTGCGGCCATCTCCTTATCATGGACATCATAATTTATCTCTCCTGGTGAGAACTTTCTACTATGAAAAGCTACAGGATGCCATTTCTCATCTTCACAGAGTTGAGATAATACGGCTTCTAACCCAAAGTTACTAGTATCGGTTTCCAACTTAGTTGGACGCGTGTCATCAAAGTGTGTCAGAATTGGGCCTGTGGTAAACATCGCCTTCAATTTGTCAAAAGCATCCTGACATGAAGGAGTCCATGTCCATTTGATATCTCTCTTTGTCAAGTCCATTAATGGTTTGGCTATCTTGCTAAAACCTTTTATGAACCGACGATAGAAATTGGCAAAGCCCATAAAGCTTTGCACATCGACGACCTTCTCGGGCGTTGACCATGCCTGGATCTCTGCAACTTTTGTACTTGTCATAGAGATTTCTCTATTGGATATCTTATACCCAAGGAACTCTACCTCCCGTTGATGGAAGCTTGACTTCTTAATGCTAACGCCAAGGCGTGCCTTCCTCAGCCTTTCCATGATCTGCCTTACCAGGGCGACATGTTCTTCAACTGTCTCTGTGTCGATTAGTATGTCATCCATATAGGCGATGACTCCGACATCTAACATGTCACGGAATACATCATTGATCATACTCTGGAACGTTGATGGTGCGTTGCATAACCCAAAGGGCATCACGGTGTACTCATAAAAACCATACCTGCTTTTAAAAGCGGTCTTCCATTCTTCACCTTCCGCCATGCGGATAAGGTAATAGCCATTCTTCAGATTCAATTTTGTGAAGATAGTGGCTTTACCGAGCCTACTCCTAAGCTCGCTCATCAAGGGCAATGGATACTTACTCTTGAGAGTAATCTTGTTTAACCCTCGGTAATCAACACATAACCGAAGCGTTCCATCAGGCTTTGGCACAAATAATATGGGCGCGCCTATTGGCAAGGAAGATTATCTAATCTTTCCATGGTCTTCCATTTCCCTAATATAATCCCAAAGTGCGTCTAATTCCTTCTTAGACAAGAGATAGATAGGCCCATCTGGTAGTTTGGCCTCAGGAATCAAGTCGATACGATGATCATATTTACGGTGCTCAGGTAAAGCATTGATTTTCTCTTGACTGAATATATCTGCATAGTCTCTATATTGAGGGAGAATCTTAATCTTGATGTCCTCACGAACCATCTCCCCTACACCTCCGGCGATTGAAATCTCAACACCAGGGAAATCATCGTGGGATTCCACCACCACCCCCTCTCCTCCCCCTTGATGGCTTTTGCCTAGGGGAGCGATGCTACAACCCCTCCTCTCACTCTGGGGTCTACCCCCTTCTCCATGGGGTTCTTGTTCCTGTTCATCGTTGACTCCCGCTCATGAAGTTCGGTTCTCCCCCTTACCCCGCACTTCCTTTGCACCTCGCTTAGGTTTTGCACGGTCGGCATTCTGTCCTCTTCGCTC
>Ga0307509_10005771_pt1 | contig 17022 bp, 15 predicted proteins | sample 10_EM_MG_FD_202245 | JGI IMG/M metagenome (GOLD analysis project Ga0307509, IMG submission 202245) | Populus trichocarpa ectomycorrhiza microbial communities from riparian zone in the Pacific Northwest, United States - 10_EM | ecosystem: Host-associated > Plants > Roots > Unclassified | place... | reverse complement strand
GCGCCAGCCTTCATCGACGCCGCAACGGGTACGGTCCTTACACGCGGTCAACTAAAGCATCTCGCTCTCTCCCTTGGATACGGTCTTCGCAACCATCCAACGACTTCAGCCTCTGCTAAGCGAGGTGACACTGTGTTGCTTTATTGCCCAAACTCTTTGGCCTGGCCTGTGGTCCTTCTTGGAGCAGGTAGGTCATATCACGAAAATCTCGAGAAGCTACATGAAGACTGATAGCCTTTCCTACTTCTTTCTTCTTCGTCAGTTGCCGCCGGCTTGCGCTGCACACTTGCCAACACTGCTTATAATGCACACGAGCTGGCATTTCAATACACCGACAGCCGAGCAAGGTTAATCTTTGCTGGCGAGGATGGTGTCGCCGTCGTTCGCCAAACGCTCAAAGATCTTGGGGTTAGCGAGGCTGAAGCGGGCAAACGAATAATTGTTATGGCCGAAAGCCTCCAATGGGCTGGGGGACCATCCGTACCCATCAAGCCAGAACTTTCTGGTCTGCTGACCGTTGCGGATCTCCTGAAGCTGGGAACTTTGAAGCAAGAAGAGAAATTCGATGGAGATTTGGCCAATGAGACAGTCTATTTGTGCTATAGCTCAGGTACATGGGTACCGACACCAACTGCGCTAACTTCTCTTAACAATCTACTTTGTACGTAGGTACCACTGGAAAACCTAAGGGCGTCGAGGTAAACTACATTTTCATAAGTATCGTTTCTGAACTAACTCCCCCTTTAAAGACCACCCACAAGAACATCATTTCTGTGCTGATGATTGTTGCTCCCGCATTCCCACCACTGGAATACGGTGTGGACAGCATGCTTGGAATCCTACCGTTCTATCATGTTTATGGTCAACCTTCCCCATAAATTCTTTTAGTTTATGAAGCTAACGGTAATCATACAGGTGCTGTGAAACTTTTGCACTTCCCCTTCAGTGTTGGTGCTCCTGTTGCGATCATGAGTCGTTTTGATCCTGTTCAATTCTGTGCCAACATTGAAAGATATAAAATTACACACTCCTTGATTGTGCCGCCTGTTCTCGTTGTTCTCGCTCGTCACCCTGGTGAATATGTTTCTATCCCCCGTTCTCGTTACTATTAACATGTCATCACAATTAGCCGTGGATCAATACGATATGTCAACACTCGAAACGGTCTGTTCAGGAGCAGCGCCGTTAGGAGCGGCTCTGTCGAAGCAAGTTATCAATCGTTTCATGCCTAAACGCAAAGGGAAAAACCCTCTTAAAATTTTGCAAGGTTAATATTTCATTATCTTCTGGAATTCGGTGGTTTAATCGTCTTATAGGTTATGGACTCACTGAAACTTCTCCAACCACCCATCTGGTTCCTTCGGAAGCTGCTGTGAGTAAGATCGGAAGTGTTGGGGTCCTGCTCCCTCGTCTCGAGGCGCGTTTAGTTGTCGACGGCGAGGGTAACGGTGATATCGATGCTGCTGAGGGTGCACCCGGAGAAATTTGGATCAGAGGCCCTTCAGTTATGAAAGTAAGCTCAAAAACATGTTTTGCGCTTTAATGATTTCTAACTTCTGCGGCTTTAAATTTGCAGGGCTACTTGAACAACTCCGAAGCCACAAAGGATGCTATAACTACTGATAAGTGGTTCAAGACGGGTGACATTGCGATCCGTGATAAAGACGGATTTTATTATATTGTGGACCGACGCAAGGAGCTCATCAAATACAAGGGTTTCCAAGGTTCGTTGTGATTTTATCAGGATATTTAGGCCTCAAATTGATTGAAGTTACTTCTAGTGCCTCCTGCTGAGCTTGAGAGTGTGCTCCTCACACACCCGGAAATCGCCGATACTGCTGTTATTGGTGTCAACAGCGCTAAAGAAGCCACAGAACTCCCCAGGTTCGTTTCGTTCTCTCCAGCATCTTCATATATTCGAATGACGCGGTTTTCAGGGCCTACGTTGTTCCAACATACCCATTAAAGAGCGAGGCTGAGAAGGCGGCTTTCTCCAAGGACATAAAGACATGGATACAAACCAAGGTCGCACGCCATAAGTTCCTGAGGGGAGGTTTGTGAAACCTGCTCGATTTTGAAAGAAACGCTCTTACCTTCCGTCGTTTAGGTGTTGTTATTATTGACACTATCCCAAAAAGGTACACCGCGTCTTCGTTCATCCTCGCTGCCCTGGCTCACATCATTCCTGCAGTGCTGCGGGGAAAATCTTGCGTCGGGAACTGCGGGAAAGAGCCGAGGGGGAACTTGCTGGAAGAGACCCTTCGGATGATAACATCAGGGCAAAACTATGATTTATATTTTACCGGAGAACACGAGTTATGGAGACAATTTAATAGGCTATTATATATGTTTACGAACAAATGGATATCACGCAAGCGCGGAAAGATTGTCAAATCAGGACAAGTAGAGGCATAAATAAATGATATCTGGGAGAGAATATTAGCAATGGGGTTTGAGAACAAGGAACAGAAAGGAATGCAAATATCAGGGGTGTCAAATTCTGGAGCCCGCCCCCCATGACGTTGTGGTACATCGGGGTATACACCATGAAGAAATTCAAAAAGAGCCAACACATCATGCAGAAGGGAAGTATTAAAATGCCCGAAGAGAAGAATAATAGCTCACCTTTGACGAGGGGATAAACCAGGGAGGCTTTGGAACGACGAGGCTCCAAGAATGGAAAAAATAAGAGTGATGATCGAGAGTGAGCCCCATTGAGTTGAAAACTCCAGGAAGGAGTCAACAATCGCATAACTGTCTCTATGAGCAACGAAGGACTTCTCATCGAGGCCACCAACGAGCAACAGGCATGCTCATATCTTCGCACACCCGCGCCTTTATCGAAGGAAACCCGTCTGGGAAAGTCACAGAGTGGATGGGATGGAGCACGGAACGATACGAAGCCCATCCCGTGCAAATCATTCCCTCCGTCCTCAACCAGTACCGTCGTGCTTAAAGGCGGTCGCTTTCCGTGAAATAGTCGAGGACATGCTCTGTATCTCCGGGGACTTTCCCCACAGCTGAAGATGAAAAGCGAGAAGCTTTTCCTGTGCGCAAGCTGCGATAGCGATTCTTCGAACAACACTGTTTATAGAGAGGAGTTGACCCTCAAAAAAATTGATGGGAACGAGTTGAAGCGCCGCCCCAACGATCATAATCGTGATTACGTAGGCGTGGCGGAGGTGTGTTACTTACCGCTTGACTCTTATTGAACCACCATGTCCTCGACGGAACAGACACCTGCCCCTGCACAACAGAAACAACAGCCACCCAGAGTGCGCAAACCACCATTTTCTGACTGGCCGACAATAAAGATTCTCACCCCCCCTCAAGGTAAGTTCTCCTTGCCCGCCGAGGCGAACGACAGCTGATGAAGATCTCGCTAATTACAGGCCGTTTCTCACCCAAGGTTGACGAATGGTGCTTCACATACTGCTCACAAACCGTCAGCGGCAGAATACACAACAAGGAGCCCAACTGTCACTCGATATGCTTGCGCAAAGTGTTCCCCCATGAAGTGCGGAACGTGCTTTCGTTTAAACGCCATAGCAATTTGGGACCGGACGGGAAGGCCAAATATCCTCTGCCATCTGAAGGCCAATCCGCGAATCTTCCTCGTTACCTCGGTGGGTCACCCAAAGAGGCAGCTGAGGATCGATCCCCAACTCCCCCCACATCAACAAAATATTGGGATGAAGGATGGTACTTGTGGACAGGAAAGGGTCGATGGGCTGTTCTTCAAAAGACGGAGAACATGATGCTAGACTTCCAACACCAACAACAGCTGGAAACCATTCGTCAGGGGAGGAAGGAGGTTTGGCAAAATTATCAAGAGCAATTGAAGCAAAACATTAGTGCTCAACCTAGTGATGGGAATGCTCCACAATGGTGGCGGGGACCTATTGTTCTACCCAAAGCCCAGCAGGACGATAGGTGAGCATTTTATTTTGGTTTATTTGAACCCCGATTGACGTCTTTCTAGCGACCTCTCACTCTTGATTCCCCTGCCACCCGATTTCCCACCTTTCTGGGATAGGATTAACAAGTTGCTTGCTCCTACCCACCAGGCGTTGGGCATTTTGCACGAAAGTCTGACATCCGGCGAACAACTACAGTTCGCCCAACGTGTCTGGGAAAAAGCCCAGACCGATGAACCATTTCTGCTTGCCCAAAGAACATTCTCTCGTGTTTATGAACAATGGAAAAAGCGCGATGTGGTTGATGAAGACGACTCCAAGAAGGGTTCAACATAGATAACACGGATACCAACTTTAATTCACACTCATTGCATCGACCAATAATTGTATCCTTTGCCCATATAAATTGTTACATCACACTGTAGTATGGAAATTGTAGATTCAATATTCAATAACGGCCAATTTCATTGTTGAGCGCTGAGCATCAAAATCTTTTCTGCGGCCCCTCTCGTTGACGTTCACGTCCTAACATAAGCTTAACGCAATTTATTCGACCAAACTTTGAGAACTGCCCGGAGTTTCACTTCGTTGTGAGAGGGAAACTTGGGAAAGGCCCCGCGGAAATACTCCTTCTCGGGTTGCAGTACGCATTTGTCAGGCAATGCGAAACATTGTGTGAGTAGCCGCCCATCAAGTTTTGCCGCTCGGCCGAATCAAGTCGCCGCGGCCGCAATATATGGCTTTAAAACGTGCAATATTGGAATCCGAGAATATACTATCATTCAAGAACAACTGGCTATATACGACTCAGAATCCTTGCAGAATCCAGTGATTCATTTAATACCGACGGCGATACTCGCTAGGATCAATGTATCCCGCGAATAGTGGGATGAAGTTCTTCCTGCGACTGACGTTGCTATTGAGCGCCTTCTGGAACAACCTTAACTCCCCTTTGACCTCGTCCAGCCCGAAGCCTGGTTTGCTTGCACCAGCTATAAACTTCCTGCGAGCGAGGTTCTTCGCGTCTTCCTGGGAGAAAAACGTTTTAGCGGAACCAGGGATCGATTCGTGTTTGAGAGTTGCCATTTCCTTGTCTGTAAGGCCATATGCGGTTTTCGCTAGAAAAAAGCGTCGGTGCCCAGGAGGTTTCAACCATCACGCATGTTTCTCACCATCTGACTTGTATAACGCCTGGAGGACGCGTCAATGAGGTTGAAGATAACATGTGAAAATGACTCACCTTGGTTTTCAAGGGGAAACGGAACGCGTCGTCGGGGACCCATGGCACAAGAGTCGCTTCCCAGATTTCTTTGGCCTTGCGAATCTTCTTGCGCTCCTCCTTCTCGAGCACAGCGGCCTCCTTCTCCTCCTGCGTGAGTATCTTCTTGGGCTGGCGTGGCTTTGCAGCTTTCCTTGACTTTGAAGAGGCTTCAGCCTCTTCTGCGTAACCGATGCACCTGTATTCCTTACGACCGCGACGGTAGGGGGGCATTTTGCAGATAGATCTCGGTGCGGATTCGATGAGGGTCAGAATGAAGGTGGGACAAAAGCGCCCATTTTAATTCAGGTTTATATACCGTTGTTTGTGTCAGGATCCGGTGTCCAAACTGGTGCACTAATACCACTCACAATAGCGCTTTGGCCAAGTCGCCATGATATATCAGGCACTTATAATTGTTATCTTAAATGGAAAATTAATTCCAAGAGAGGCAGGTACGAGGGAATGCGGATTCTTGGAGGTGAGTTCTATCCTCGGTGTAATCACATCGGAATACTTGCACAAGGTACGTACCATAATAATAGTATTGAAAATGGAGCTCGATAGGATTGGTAGGCTTGACACATGAGATAGGATTAACAGTGTGATTTTTGTGGATATGAAGATAAAAGGTCAGAACTTATGGTATCCTAGGAGTAAGCACCACTAGAATAATCCTTCAAGTTAAACAACCGCCAGAAAGGTAAAAGCGCCCACAATGGCTCAGACTAGTAATACATGTTGTAAGTGGTACTGTGTCGAAAGCAGAGCCATGCAATTCCGTGAGGGAGTACAAGAGTATTTATAACGAATGCCACGTCACTGATTCATGGTTTTGGGGGGGTGAGCTGAGCCAGACGGGGGATTCTACAATGTCCCGTTAATGATGGGTCCGCTGAGCCTCGGCTAATTTGGACATGTAATTACATAATACTGCACCGTGCATCTTGGCTCGCTTTGACTCAAAGCCCAAGGTTATTAGTCGTTTGCCTGGCCAACTCAGGCTCAAACTGGGAATTCGAGTATAATCAAGTCGGTATCAAAAATGTGCAAGTTTTTCCAGGCAAAATAGTTGAAAGGAGAGCAAAAAAAAAACCAGTTACATTGACAACGGTGAGGTTCGAACTCACGCCCTTTCGGACTGGATGGAAAGCTACCTAAATTGGTCACCTAATTCCAGCGCCTTAGACCACTCGGCCACGTTGCCTTGAATCTTTAGGTCTATGCACACAATAGTCATATGTGGCGCATAATGAAAGCATTGGATCTTCAGTCATCAACACTCAACTTCTGTCAAATACATAAACCCGAATGCGATAACAATATTTCTGACAATCTACTGTGACCCAAATCCTCGAACAGGATGGGAGTGCACGGCTTGACCACATATCTACGCGAGAAAAAGCGAACCCTTTCCGTAACGACCGTCCTCTCATCTTCTTCAAGCGGTTCCCAAGTACCTATTGTTGTGGATGGTTGGTCGTGAGTCTCAACACTCCTCCTATCGGCTAAATCATTGAGAGAGACAAGCTTCATCTATGATCTGTACAACCATTCCAATCTTCCTTGGGTTTACGGAGGGGAGTACAATGAATTTGTGCAGTTGGTAAAAAAGGTTGTTGAATCCTGGATCAAGGTTGGGCTGCAGGTGTATTTCGTATTTGATGGTTTGTGCCCCTTTTTTGAGATGGTTTCAGTTGAATTCCCTTCTTACATGCGATTCCAGGTGCTTGTCCCGATCTCAAGTTCCCAACAGTCATTTCTCGTCTCGGGCAGTCTCATGTGCACCCTGCGCAATTATTCTTTCGAACGTCAACCTCATCGCGATCTACTGGTCGCTTTCTCAGTGAAAATCGCATACTACCTCCCCTTGCATACTCGGCTTGCATACACGCTCTGGAGACTCTTCGATCTCGATTAGGGGGAATCGGACTGGAACTCCATTTTGCTGATGAAGAAGGTGACCCATATGCCGTTGAATTGGCCGGAAGGCTTGGAGGCTATGTTCTAGGGAATGATTCTGATTTTGTAATTCTGAATTCGGATGGATACCGTGGTTATATTCCTCTGGATGAACTGGTATGGGCAACAGCTGTGGTCGAAGATCCAACACCTGTTAACGACGAGGAAGGGGAATTTCAGACGGTTCGAAAATCAAAACGCAAGGTCCCACACAACTTCCACAATATAGGCGGCCTTTTACCTCCAGATAACGCAGAGGATCTGACCCTAAACTTCGTCTCGTACAGTCCTCAGACATTGGCTACCCACTTGAAAATTCCAGTCAGCCTTTTACCTCTTTTCGGTGCTCTTGTCGGAAATGACTTTTCCAAAGAACTGGAATCAAATTCCCGAAAGGTTCAAGCGTTGTTCTTCGAGAGGACACTTACCCTTTCTCAACGAATTGAAAAAGTTGCGAGTACCATTTATTCCGTTATATCCCCCAACAATCAACGACGAAAACCCAAGCACCAAGTCGGTAGTGTCATGGATCTCATTGATCGGACCGTCAACGCTCTTTTGGCGAGGTTGGCCCCGACAATGGGTACGGGAGAGGTCGATGCCATTGTGGAGAAAATTGTCAACTCCACCCTGCAGTATGCTATACCGAAGTACGGTGGAGACATCACAGGGCGAGAGGGACTCTGGCCTACGAGTGTCTGTGCGTTGCACGACCCCGAGGCTTGTTCATTCCTTCCATTGATTTCCGCAAATGTTATGCGCCAAACCGAAAAGTCAGACCAAGCCGATCCCAATTTGCTTGAAGCAAGGGAAAAATATCTGGATGCATATCGGAGTGGTCTGTTTTCCCCGAAGTTGATGGATACCCTCAGTACAGGATCCTCGTGGAGCAGACTATTCCTTGAAAACCCAGATTTGGAAACCGTTGCGAGGAGTATCGGTCGGCCAATCCGAGAATGGATCTACACCATCTTAGACGACACCGTTGGCTTGCCAATCCCTGATGTTGATACTTCTGATAGTACAAGAATGTCCAATACGAACGACGAGGTCGAGGAAGAGAGCGACGACGACGAACTGATTGATGTCGTAGAATCCGACTCGGACAACGAAGTTGCCGACGGGAGGGATTATCTCGCACCTTTGAAGGGGGAGCTGCATCGTCTTCATTCTGACGAAGCTTCCGAGAACGAAGGATCTCAAGACGATACCGCCACAGAACCTCCCGCTTCCATCGTCTCACATCGTCTTTTACCCCAAGGTCCTCGATCAGTGACAGAATACCTTCGACGGGGAACGCGAATAGCGTCGGATGTGATCACCGTAAAGCCTCTAGCCGAGCTTTTGTCATCTATTTCTCTCTCCGAATACGCTAATGAGAACGCACCACCACTAGTCCTGAGGTCTGAAGAGGAGAGGTTCACTATATTCCTTCTAGCACTGAGATCCGACCTTCCAGCAGTCAGAAAGTTGCCCTCCGGGTACATCCTTGCAGTCCTCGCCCTACGTTGGGTGGTGCAAACTTTGCATATCCGTTTGCAAGAATCGAACAACAAGGAGCGAGAAAAAGAGCGATGGTCAAAAAACGAAGCACACTGCTTCCTTTCTTCATTTAAATTTGTATGGTCATCCAACGAAACTATCCCTTTAAAACTGGAGTCTCCGCCACCCATCGAAGACCGGAATGTCCAATTGATGGCCCAGATCTTGACGGCGCTCGACATTATCGAACAGCTTGCGCAATGTCTTCTCCTCACGGACCGTGTCCCCAGCAATGCATACCAACTCTCTGGGCAGACTTTCCATGCTCTCTTAACTGGGAAGACACCGCCGCCGTCACTTCCATCGGATATTTGGGAAGCAGTAGAAGTGGGCTTGTTGGACTCTTTCCAAGAAGAACGCGTGAAGAAGTCAAAAAAGAGCCATGTTGAAAAACCTCTGGTGCCTTTGCGGGCCAAAATCAAAGCCAAGAATTCTCAGACTAGGGGATTATTTGCGATGTTAGGTGATATGGATGCTTAGTCTTATATAAATGTATTTCAATTTGTGGACAATTAAATATTGTCCTCAAAAGTATTTGTGCGTTTGAATATTTATGATATGAAGTCTTTGATTTGATCCTGGTTCAGAACCATACCAATTAGATTCCGTGTAGTTGTTTGCAACGATGGACATTGTTGATGCAGCACCTAATCCGTCGACGTTTCAACTCTGGCCGCCGTCGAGGATCTAACTTGTAGAATAATTGCATAGTGCTCTGGAACTGCATTCGCACAGCTAAGCCAAGGGAACGGAACTATGAAGGCTGAACGGATGCAATCGTCCTTCTTCAAATGATTTTCTTTTCTTCGTGTCAAGTTCGCGAATGCCGGAGGAGGGCCTTGCTCCGGAAGGTAGCGTTATACTGGAGCAAATTATTGATGTCGCGCACCCAATCGTCTTCCTTTCCTGGTCTCGCGCCTTCGCTATGCCGCATGTGTTCGACATCTGATGTTGTGATAATCGAGGACCTGTTGATGCAAGGAACGGGGAAAGGTGAGGCTTGGACGACTACGGATTCGCCGGGGTTGAGAACGTGCGAGGAGCGTCCATCCATGGATATTCCTGCTGGGGCCCGACTGCGATCTCCTATCTAATTATATATAAAAAAGGAAATAGGTGATTAGTCGGCATTGGGAATTTGGGCATATGACATACTCGAAGTGTGATAATTGAGGATGAGGGAAACACGAGTGGTCGAAATGAAAGACTTCGAGGGCAGATGGGAGTCAAAACGAGAGCGCTGAGTGATGGATGGACAATGGGACCTCCAGCTGACAAAGAATACGCAGTCGAACCAGTGGGGGTAGATACAATGAGACCGTCAGACTAGATTCATTCTCAGCTCTTGTAGGTCTAAAAATTGTTGCGATGTCACGCACCACGGCCTCTGTGAGATGCTGCCCGTCAACAAAAATATCAATTGTATTTAGATGAGGGCTTGAACCACGGTGAAGGGCAATCTCATTCATGACCTGCCAATCTAAATACAAGTCAGTCAGCTGAACAGTTAAAAAGAAAGACAAGAATAACCATCATCATCTTTGCTCTTCTTCGTTAAATCCTGATTGTAAAAAGTACATGCAAGGCGCATCCGGTGAAGGATTGTTGCTTTCCCTGTGAATACACTTTCCAACGCTTTGTCGAAGTCGTCAATGTCTAATCAGAGAGATTAGATTATGTCTAATGTCGTGTTCGAACAATACCAACGAAAAGGGAGGAGGAACCCAAGGGTGCCCATGGAGAAGCTCAGGACTGGTGGGACCGCACCAACACTGAATAACGAAGACGCATGAAGTATGGTTCCGTCTCCGCCTAGAGTAACAACTAGGTCGATTTTCTCTGGGCTTCCTGCTTATTCGTTAATTGTTGTAATTAAATTAGTTCAAGTACAACACACCTGGCCGCCAGATCTCCGCTCCATGGGGAATATCATCCCTGTCTTCGTGAAATACGCGCACTCCGGGATATGTTGTGTTCACATGTCTGGAAAGATCACATTTGAACGCGGTGGCTAAAATGCCTCATGAAGTCACGTCGTACTCAAGAAATGCGTCTATAGCAAGAATGACGGGTTGGGTTCGAAGCTTATTGACGATGAGAATATTTTTGGGAGGGTGTTCAATGATATGTCGACCGCTATCTTTGTACAGCTGTCAATTGACATAGAAGAAAGGACCTTTGAAAACGAACGCTGGAGCGGCCAGTGGTGGAATGCCGGTCGCTAGAGTTCTCCATGGAGCTTGTTGTCGGTGGATACACCTCCATGAAGGAGGTGGCCGCGAGGCGAGGGAACGACGGATGGAGGCAAGCATTTGAGCTTGATCATATGTCACTCGCTGGAGAAACAGCGCACACGTGACTGTTCCAATGTTTTCAACATCATCGCGTCCCTCTTCGTCCTCCCTATTCCCGTAGCCATCCTGTCCGTGTGCCTCAAAGTATGTATTTCTATCATTTATCTGGTTTCTAACTCTCTGACTGAGGTCATATACATCGCAAGTTCATGCATGTTCTTATTAACTCACTATGACTTCAGCCATACATCCTGAGAGGCGAACGCGCTCGCAGCTCACTCTACCCCACAACATCCTCCAGATTCCGCATCGATCTCCCCTCAAGGACGCGAGAACGGCTATGCGGAATCACACGATCGTGGGTGACGCAATGTCTGCGGACGACAGCGAGGATGAGCTGTTACTGTCTCCTCGAAAGAAGGAACCACAGATGAGGGTAGCAAGCAGCTCCAAGCGCTCAGCATCTCCTCCACCACACGACGAATACACTAGCACTACTCCACCAGAAGCGAGGGCTCTCAAGCGTGTCAAGCGTGATTCGCCGGTAGGAGAAACCCAGAGCGATATCGAGAACGTCAAGACTGACATTCGACCCCATAAACGTCTTGGACAAACACACTCGCGAACCCATTCAGACCCAAACATACTGCCTGGACGACGTTCAGCAAGGAAGCGGTCTGCCACACCAGGGAAGCCTTTTTCCACCGTTAGCGCCAGTCCTCCTCCGTCATTATTTTCCCCTATTGCTACTTCTCCGAGAAAGGAGAGAGCAAAATCTGTCCCCCTATTTCCATCAACCAATGATATACCCCACATAGATTTTAGGAATCCTCCTCCTTCTCCCAAGCGAAACAGGTCACCTTCGCGATCACCGTCTAAAGGCAGAACGCCGAAATTACGCATAACATCGAAAACGATTGCCGCCTCTCAAACGCTGCCCGCCATTCAAGATGAACTCCCATCGAAAATGGACATAGATGACGATGCGAGCAGCGTTCTTGAGGAAGCAGAAATGCCACATATCTCAGCCTCGCTGAATCCGCCTGGAGTAGAACCAGAAGTCAGCGAACCCATTCCAGCACCGCCGACACTTATTGCATCTACATCTCAAACCATGCTACCTACCATACCAGCCACTCCAGCTACCCAATCGCTGAACAGATTGATTCCTATGTCTCCATTAACACCTCTACCTCCAACACCATTTCAAGCGAGATCGCTCTCAGCGGCTGATGCGGAGGAAAGATATAATTCTGATCTAGGCTGGGGGGTGGCACCTTTGAAGGACGTGAGTAGCCCATATCTCTTTTGCACCTTCGGATCAATGTGACTTTTTTCCCCAGATGGTCAGCGCTTCCGAGGTCGCCAACCCTCCTGCTGCACCTGTACCCATGAAGAGTCGCCTTCCGCGACGATCTTTGGCTCCTCCTCCCTCCAAGGTGTCACGAACCACCACCATGGGCCCACCGACTACGACAAGGCTGAAGACCCCAATGATGTCCGCCCAAGGCAGTGCGACAACAGGTCAGGAAGCACCAGCTCCCAAGAAAAATGCATTTTCTGTGTTGATGAACAAGGAGGCTCGACGTCCGCAAACCTTGGACAAGGGAAAGGAGAAAATGAAGGCTAAAACAATTAAACCACCACCAGCGTCTGCAAAAATTTTCAAACCAACTGACCACACAGGTCCTTCCACGAAGCCGAAGACGACCCTGAAGGACAAGATGCGACCGAAAGAGAAGACGCAACAAAAGTTACCCAAATTTGTTCCTTTACCAGACGAAGAGGAGGGGGAAGAAGAATATCCAGCATCCAGCTGGTCTCCTTGGACAGGACCCGAGGGTAAAATGGAGGAGACTCGCCATTATTCTCCCACAAACCCCGAGATGGACGCACAGCCAAAGAGAGCGTCTCCAGAATCCTTGGAGCCCACTTCAGCGGTTGAAGACCCGGTCATGGAATCTGCGGAGGATCGCAATGTTACTTCAACGCCGGCTTTCGCGAGCCCCGATACACCTATGGTAGATGCAGATATTCGCGGGCAAATAAAAAGCGACGAGCCACAATCCGCTGCACCTGAACCTTCACAAAAACCTCTACTTGCTGTTGTAGACGATGCGATCACGCAAACGGGAGCAGAATCTGAGGAACTTGTAGGAGGAAATGCTGCAGGAGTTGTTGAGACAAGAGAACCTCCTGCTGCCGAACCCACTCCTCGACCTTCCAGGGCAAGCAAATTACCTCTCGGAAAGAAGCGACAACCAATCTCCGTTGAGCCAGCTGCTCGGGTCACTCGCAGCACCTCCAATTCGAAGAAAATTGGCGAGCTTTCTGGTTCTACTTCTGGTCTTTCTCGTAGTAATTCTATGACCATGGGTCGCCTTCCAGCTAAACGCACAGCATCTGGAACCGTTAAGGAGGCAGCCCTTCCTGAAGAGACTCCGTTGGCGGAATCTGAGGCTGCTGTTGAGGCTGCCTTACCCCCAGGGTCGCCGATGAAACTGAGTTCCCCAATCAGGGCGTCGGACAAGGGTTCTCCAACGAAGAAAGACGACGCAAAGGCGGCACAGATTGGCCCTGGAAAATTGTCACTGGCCAAGACGCCCATCAAGTCGAACTTTTCTGCCCAAAAACCGGCCTCCAGCCCTTCGCCGAATAAGATCGCGAGATCATCGAGTTATATGTCTATGAGGCCACCTGGTAAGTTAACTCCAATCCCAACTCTATAATCTATTTACCCGCCGGCCAGCTCCAGGTATGGTCCGTACTTTCTCGGTAGATACAAGCCTAGTTCGTTCCGGTGCCAACTCTTCTCTATCAACCTTGTCAAACGCCCTTGAGAAACTGAGGATGCCTCCACCCTCCAGGCCAAACACCAGCATGGGTTTCAATCGCGAATTTTCTGGAGATGACGAAGAACCTGATGTTCTAACGAAAACTCAGGACGATGGAAAGGTCGGACGGGTATCTTTGGGATTAGGTCGCCCAGATGGAGGATTGAAGCGAGCAGCGACGTTGGGTGCTGGGGCGTTTAAGGCTCCAACAACAACTGTGGCTGCTTCTTCGAGTAAGACCGCTTCTGGAAACCAACCTGTGCAGAAGACCCTAACGATGTTCATGTCGAGTAAAGGATCCGGAACCCACAAAGCTGGTGCCGGACCTGTTTTGCAATCGACTGGTCGATCCGGTGTTAGGAACAATAATAAATCCTCCATCTTCGGTGGTATCGGCGGCGTTCGTCGAACAATCAGCAAGAAAACACCCTTGCCTATGGTTCTGGGCAGTCCTGTAAAGGGCGGGGAGAGTGGAGACGAAACTATGGCAGACGACAACAAAGCAGATGAAGATGTAAAGACGAACGTCACAGAGGAACCGGACAATAACTTCATGGCCCCAGTCAACATCAGCACTGCGACGATTTTAGCGGAAGATCCTACTCCAACGGAGGGGTCCAGTAAAGGCAGGCAGAAGGAAACGAATTCGTTTTCTCAGGCTCTCGGTGCATTACCCATGGCAAAACCTCCTGCAAAAGGTTTGATGGGCCCACCTCCCACCCCTCCGAGCGTTGGGAATATCTCAAATCGGAGCACGGGCAGCAATGCCTCTGGAGCTAGTAGTGCCTCCCCATCTCAAGCTGGTCCATTTGGTGCTACCAGATCAAGTGCACGGATAGCCAAATCCGCTTCCACTCTTGCAAAGATGAAATCAGGCACTGATGGACACGCCTCATCTAGTAAGGGCGCGGATGCAGCATCTCCACTCACCCCAGTTCCTAAAACCCAGAAGATTTTGGACGGCTGTGTTATTTTTGTTGATGTCAAGACGGAGGCTGGTGATGAGGCTGGTTCGGTGTTCGTAACAATGCTGGAGGAACTCGGCGCCCGGGTATGCCTGATATCTTATTTTTCTCACCGGGAGCTTGTCTGAAACATTATTCTTCATTTTTTAGGTTCAAGGAAGGGTCGGACAAAGCTGTACACATATCGTGTACAAGAACGGTCTTGCAGGCACTCTGACGAAATACAGGTAACCCCGAGTTTACTTGGTATTATTCGCAATTCCTGATGGCCAGCTCTTTTACATCAGACTTCTCCGAGATCCCAAGCCCCTAGTCGTTGGTATCGGGTGGGTTGTTGAATGCGCAGAACAACAGAAACGTGTGGAAGAGGCAGAATTCCTTGTTGATCTAGAAAACGCACATTTTGCAGGGACCCATAAGGTAAGCCTCATGGTCTGAGTGATGATCCCCTTGACCAAATTACTCCACCTTCAGCGCCGTCGTTCGATGCTTCCTAAAATGTATTCGAGCTCAATACCTCTACCATCAGGATTGGATAAAGACCAAAGTGGTGATGGCGACCGCTCAGTTGACGATGCATCAACATGTAAAGTATTGTCCTTTAATCAAAAAAAAAATTCTGACCTCGTCTCTATCAGCGATATCCCTGGACGAAGATTTAACACCCCTGGAAAGAGTCCGCAGACGCCAGAGCATCCTCTCTGGGCCTCGACCTTGATGCAACATCCCATATCACATTTCATGATCATGACTATTTTTTTTTAAAAATTCACGAGACCTCACGAAAATATAATCTCCTTGCCACGCACATTATAGTTTCCGTAACTATTCTCTGTTTTCAACATGCTTTGTACTTCATACAACCTTTTCTGCTTCACTTCATTGAATTATAATTTTGTTCGATTTGTAATTCTACAATTCATACCTTAAAAAGTTATATACCCTTGTGTGTCGGATTGCTTAATAACAGGTCTCCCGTGGACAAATTTGTGAGCAATAAGATTTATTATACAGGTAAATATGTCCAGGTATATATAAGCATATACATATCTTAAGGTACAACTCCATGGAACAAGCCGACCTGCATGGGTGAGCGCACTACCTGAGATCTCTGGTGCATGAAAACATCAATGTGCCGCTCGTGGAGCGAAGCAGTCTTTCGAACCATCTCATAGCGAGCCCTTGGGGAAATGCTTCAGATTGCGTGAGGAAGATTGGAATACACAACGTCGGGTCTTGAAGCTTTATTTTTCACGAACGCAGCCGCCTGGCAGTAAGAAGCGGAATTTCTCTGCTTGCTCGACCAAGTAACGAGGGAGTCCCACTGCTGACTTGAGTCTGGGGTATTTGATTGGTAAAACGAACTTGCCAAGAAAAAGAAATATAACGGCTTACGGTTGCAGGTTCATTTGTGATAAGAGGTCCACATACTGCGAGAATAAATTAAGCCACAACTTTCGGATAGAAGAAATTTCGAGACATACGCTGTAAGCTTCTGGTAGCATTCCGAAGATGTCTTTTCCTTTGCAAATGGTGTCTTGGATCCGTTTGGGGTCCAACAAGTTCACGCGGCCTGCGATACGGTCGGCATGGGAGAAACCTTGCATCTTAATAGCGTATTCTGGGATGGTTCTGAAGCAGTAACTGCAATGCCAGCCTGCATCAGCGAGAATCCGTTCTGTGCTCTTCGAGTGACGGTAGTAGCTGTCCTGGTTCCAGATCTGGGCGCTTGCACGCCAACTGGTGAGACCTAGATACCATTCAAAGCTGGGTGAAATTTAGTGCTTGTGAGGTGTAGTAATCTAGTTGAAACGTACCTGTAGAGGTAGTCCCGCAGTTGCAGGTGGATGGAAGACCCGAAGTCGCAGCTCTTGAGTAAGTCCACTGTGTGGCGGGCAGGCATCTCGTCGATATCTGACATCAGGATCATACTTTGGGTTCCGGCAGGAAAGCTGGAGATGTGGGAGCGGATGAGCATGGTCATAGTGTTCCGGGTATGAGCCTCCACATCCCATGGAGATTGTCCTGGACGGAGCGCATATCCTGGCAAACTAAAGAGGTATGCAACTGTCAGGAAATGAAGTACCCAGACGTGTTAATGTTGGAAAACTCACAAGCTATATACAATCTTATGCTCGAATTTGGCGAATCTTGACCGGTTCTTCCCAAAGTACGTCTCCTTTGGAAGTCCGGTAAAGGTTGCGTTTGACTCCACGATAAGGAAGTAATCGACGACGGAGTCCAGCTCGT
>Ga0307509_10005770_pt1 | contig 17025 bp, 16 predicted proteins | sample 10_EM_MG_FD_202245 | JGI IMG/M metagenome (GOLD analysis project Ga0307509, IMG submission 202245) | Populus trichocarpa ectomycorrhiza microbial communities from riparian zone in the Pacific Northwest, United States - 10_EM | ecosystem: Host-associated > Plants > Roots > Unclassified | place... | reverse complement strand
CTATAACCATGCCATATCATAGTTAGTTGTACATGCTACTAGTATTACTATTACCTGTTGACCAGTTGCAATAAATTCCTTTTTTTCCTTGTCAAATGCATAATTTTTACCAGTGAAATGGATTGTTGAGGGCAAGCAAAAAGGCTTGCCACACGGGTATTTACAACTGGATGAAACTTACTTGGTAAACAAGTTAAATTAACCTGTGGTACGGTATTTGGAGACGGGTTAATTCGGACATAAACTGAGTTATTGTAACTCGTCTGTAACCTGCTTGAGATAACCCGTCAGACGTGTCGAAGGGCCGTCTGACTGGTTATTGAGTCCTGCCTCGCTAGCTTTTCTGCCCCGTTCAACTGGGAAACTGGCTGGAAAAAATAACCCGCCCTGGGATGCTCAGTGAGATCCCTATAAAGACGTAGTTATACCAAGCGGTTGACGTGGCGACGATTGTGGACAGTCTTTACAAGGTGTTTGAGGTGGAGATAGCGGTGATGCCTAAGTGAGCTGTTGCTTGTGGTATCTTCAGGGACCAGGAGACTTGTGGGTTTGGATCGAGAGGTAAGTATAGAATGCAGAAGTCGTTGCAAGAATGTATGCATGTGAGGATGCCTGCCATTTTCGGCCTCATCAATTGTTCCTCTATTACATCCGCCCCCGCTTTCCTGCATATCCAATTATTTCCAATACTCGCTGGCTGCGCTTTCCTACGGGTCTATAATCAACACCTAAATGCATTGAAATATGAAATGACTTTACATTGACGTTTATGTAAATTACCTTCCCCAAGCCATCGAGGTGACCTCTGCCTTCAAGGTAAAAAATATTCGAGTACCTACATGGACTACAGAAACGCTGCTCGTAGAAGGAAGAAAGTGACATTGTGACCTATCACCACCTCTCAAAAGTTCTCTCATTTAGATACCTCCCGCCCCGCGTTGCTTGACGGGATGGGGAATCTGTACAGCTCACAAATACCCACCCTCTGCAACATGTGAAAACGGGAATATTAATCTTTATGTATGGCTTTCAGTAAAGGTGCAGAGTTGAATGGAATTTATTCATTGTGGGTTCGTTCGTACTTACGCTAGCTAAAATATCTTGTTGAAGAAAGACATGTAAAAAGAAGTAAACCCATCAAAATCCAAAATATTAGCATAAGTATGCCGACAGCGAAAAGAACGTGAAGGAAGACGAAGAATTCGAATGACAAGATGACAGAGAAGGTACAAGATTGAATTTGAATTAAAAGATGGAAGAGAAGGTATAACATTGTCGATCGAATTTCGGTCAGTGCGGACCTTCCAAGGAAATAGAGGGTTAAATCTCGCCACGAAGGTCATCAAACCAGGGATTCTGGATTAGGACCTCAGGTGTGCGACGGGAGTAGGGATCTACCTTCAACATCGACCCCAGGAGTAAATGAAACCCAGCTTCAGCCCGTAATGGTGAAGTGAAACCCGTATCACCATTAAATCGTTTCCGTCAGTAGACTTCGGCGGCCGCCTGAAGAGAAGATTCTGAAGTAAGCTGGTCATCAGTTATTAGTTCGGACTGTAGGGATTACAAAGCCATGCCGTCGTTTTCACGGTGTGCCTGCGGTTGTTCTTTGAGACGAATTAGCCATGACTACGGCAAAGGACCTGCTAGCTGTATTATCTCGTCGAGGAGGTTGTCTTGAGATCTGTTGAAGAGGCGAACACTAGCGACTATTTCGTAGATCTATCCAGAATACTTCTAGTGATGTTTGTCGAGACACAGTACAAGCTTACCGAACAGCCTAACGACCATATGTCACCTTGGAATCGCCATTCAGGACGATAAAATCCTTCTTTGAGATATAACGTTCGGATAATTATTTCTGGCGCACAGATGTAGGGTGGTGTACGTGGTTCCGAGTCGGGTATAGGATCTGACACACGTGATGCTGTAAAAGTGGTGAACTAAACCCATTTTTTACTGCCAAAAAAAAGAGATTTGAATCCCACCACTCCCGAAATCAATCACTACTGCATAGATTCCATCCTTTCCATGTTTGCTTATAACGGACTCAACGACGCCCGCGATATCGGCGGCCTCGACCAGGTACTTGGGTAGGGAGTCGCTTTGGTGCTCGAATTTCCGAGGAATAACAGCAATTAAATCGGGATATTCAAGGATATGCATCCAGGCTTGCGCGGTAAGCTCTGCTAGTCCAGGGAGAGCAAAGACTATATTGTCTGTATGCAAATCTTTAGCGGAAGTGAGTAAATTATCGCCGTGATATGACATGATAAGACGCACCGCCATGGATTACTCCGCACTCGGATAAGTAAGTCAGGGCAAGTAAGGTCTGATAGGAAGTCCTTTTGGGGTCCAGGATGCGAAGATCACGAAGATACTGCATGGGGACGAGTACATCTGTAACTAGGACGTCGTGAATTCCATTAGGCCCGTGTATCTGAAAGTGATCAAGGAGCTGCAGGACGTGTTTTTTCCCAGGATGCGGGTTGTCTGCCGATGAAGAGAGTGACTGGAGAATGGCGGCCTCGTGGAAATCCGCAGTGGTGATTTTAAGAGCGACGCCGCGACTAAATGTTTACTCGGCCTCAGCTCCGAACAAGTGCTCTGGCAAGATAACGTACTCATTATCTGCCATGTCTTGTGCTAGCCATATCGTCGAGAAAGCTCCTTGGCCCAGTTTCTGAAGAATTCTATAGCGGGGTCGATCGCTGCCAGGGCATGTCGAAAACGTATCACCGAGAAGTACAGGATGAAGTCCTCCAGGTTTGTAGGACCTCAAGTTTTCAACATAAGTTCCATCGTAGAAAAAATCGGCCAGAGGAAGAGGCTTTGGAAGAGGATACACCTCTTCAGTGAAATCCGACATCATTTAACAGGTGGTTTCATTCCAAGGAGTTCGTGTTACGTAATCAGCCACCACTACTTACCTTAAACGGTTACGGCGCTTGCGTCTACACGTCTACATGTCGAACCCTTTCTCCTGTATGTTACGATATCCGGAAGACCTTTTGTAATCCCTATTTTTTCCGTTGAAATTTTTAACGAGGTGTATTTTACTTACTCATTTTTTCGCATAGGCCGCTCGTTACTCGCCGCGTAATGTCTCGAGAACATTTGTGGGAGTAAGTTTATCGGCGTCCCCCGCCCCACATCCTTTTAGCGAGTCTATCAAAATAGGTGAATGGGAAGATCGGACATTTGATAGAAATTACAACAGGGAAAACGGAGATAAAAAAAACTTGCACAGAAAGATAAAAGAAAGGTGTAGTACATTCGCTTAAAAACTGGTTTATGCAAGTTGAATAAAATACTTTAGTTCAGTTGGTGGGCCAATGGACTGGATCAGGAGCCTTTCCTGCCTGAACCCTTGCTCGATATTCCGGACTGCTAATGAAACCCTCCGCCACCTGCCAAAGCGTTGTCCCATTCCCGATCCTTTCTACCCAATGTGCCCTTTCTACCGTCTCGGCATGCCGACCTAGAACTGCCAAATAAAATTTATCCACAGTAACTTCCGTCGGCAACCCTCTGCCTGTATATTCGGGACCCGTGAAAAAGCCACCAAAGGTATGCGCAAGACCATGGATGTATGTATGCTTGGTCCAACCATCGATCACCGCTTGATTTTCCGCATCTCGGTCTAGGATGTTCCAATACATCTTTCCTACGAATGCCAGAATGCCACCAGAACGAACCCACACCCCTTTGGGTGCCAGCGCAGGAGGACTGGGATGAAGGGCATTTGGGTGATTTACTGGTGGCCGTTCGATGACCACTACTAGCCGAATAGGAGTAGAGTAGATAGTCAGTGCGATGATACTTTTAAGCAGCAACGATATCGATCGGCCGACCTGTGTTGCAGTTGATAGTGATTTGAAGTCCCGGGCTAAGGCCGGGGTTTACATTTAAATGCTGAGATGCTTGGCTTTGAAGATTGATGTCGGGGTTAGATGAGGCCATTGAGAAGGGATGAGGAAATGTTTGTAGCTATTAGAGTGAATTAAAACTGTAACAGGCTCGAGTTTTTAAGAGTTCTATTCTATCTACAGTATCGATGATCGCTAGAAAGTTACACCGAAGCGGCTTCTGAAAGTGGTCTCTTGAATTTCATGGCCCCTGGTCAGAAGTCAAAATTATACATACATTATTTATATCGCGCAGATATAATATCTACAATCCTAACTAGCCCTGCGAGAGAGGGAATAATGCGCCTCGAATGTATGTGGGGCGATACATATAGGATAACGAGCATACCGGATGAGCATAACATGATTGAAAAAATAAACAAAGAATCATAAACACCGGCGAGTCTGGGTAGCAAGAAAGGAATTAGAGAGCGAGAAAGCAAAACAAAAATAGCGAATACGGGTGCAAAAACCAGATGCGATTCGATAGCGAGGAGGAAAGACTGGTAGAGCAAGAAAGCGATAGGATAAGAAAGCAATTGAAGTGAGAGTTATGTTATGTTTGTCGTCCTGGATGTAATATTAGATGGGTAGCGTTCAATTGAGCTTGACACGACGTTTGTTCGGGCGATAATGCTAATGCTGATGCCGATATGTTGAGGCTGTAATGGATACCGGACGGATATAAGTAGATGCTTGAGGTATTGGGTCAATAAAAAAAAGAGAACTGCTGCCAGTATCAATCTTCGAGGAATTGACGGGGAGAACCGACCTGAACATTTACAACCGTCAGTTAAACTATTAACCGCAAATCCAGATTGATGGAACCTACGTTATTCATATAGGACTGCCATGTCTCCTGTAAACTGGTGTCGTCTGCCGCAATTCCGCGAAGGGCACCTTCGGGTGTGTAATGTTGATACTGGTAATGACGCTCATGTTGCTGGTGCTGGTGATATCCTTGCTGTTGATACTGCTGCTGGTGCTGCTGATGACCGTGCGAGGGGGCGTACGCCACCGATGGTCCAGTGGCCTGCTGATCCGGCATTGCAAATGAAGTTGACGCCGCAGGCCAATATCTGTATGTTTCTGGGATATGCGACGTTGATACTGCCGCCAAGGTTGGAGGCATAGAGGCGGACGGCTGACTTTGGCTTCCTCCGTAAGATGTGTTGGGCGGGGTGTAGTTGGCGGAGGAGGTACCCGACTGCATGCTCTCAGGACTAGGGTGGTAGGAGTATTCTGGTGGTGTGTATTTCGAAGTAGAGGTGGTGGTAGCGTATGTTGGATGTTGAGGGGCATGCGAATGGCGCTGTTGGTCTACCGCCATCCCACCAGTATGGTGCGGTGTGACTGAATGTTGCGAAATATGGGTGGGGTGTTGAGGTGCAACGACACCAGGGGGTGATGGATTATTATGTGAAGCCGAGGTGACAGGTTGTGGAACGGGAGCCTCATGACGTGGCTGGAACTGGTAATGTTGTTGCGGTGGTTGATATACTTGTTGCTGCTGCATTTCGTGCTGAGTTTGAGGGATCGACGGCCGTCTTTGATAACGAGAGATCACGGGTGGCGCTTGAGGAACATGGGCGGGCGGGGCAGTGGTGTACATCCCCTGCTGTGAGCCGGTTTCATACATAGGTTGATGGCGTTGTGCCATTTCCTGTTGCTGTTGAATCTCCAGCTGTTGGCAATATTGCTCTTGCCGCTGACGTTGCTGAGCTTCCAGCTGGCGTTGCTGTTGCTCCTGCGCCTGCTGCTGCCGATGGAGCTCTTCCTGTTGGTTTTGCTGACGCTGAATTTCGAGTTGCTGCAGATGTTGTGTTCTCGCCAATTCCTGCCTCTCATATTCCAATCGCTCTGCTTCCCTTCTCTCCGCCTCCTCTCGCTCTCTTTCTAGCCTTTCCATCTCTTGTCGCTCCAACTGCTCTTGCTTGCGCTTGGCTTGCTGGTATAATGCCTGCTGGTGCTGTTGCTGCAATAGTTGGGCTTGCTGTTGTGCATGTTGCTGCTGAACCTGCTGTTGTGCTTGCTGCTGTTGCAGTTGCTGTGTCGACACCTTCGGACGAACCTGTGGTCTCGGAGCAGGATCGACGGCCATGGGACCAGCGCCAAACACCTCTCCGCCAGTCCGATACGCATTTTGAATTTGCGCTTTGATCTGTCCATGAAAGACGTTGAGCTCCGATACCAAGCTAGGATGAACACCAGCGAACGAAGGGTTGTCCGTGAAAATTTGGTGTGGAGAATCGCTGGCAGAGCGCGAGTCTTTGGACGGAGTACGGGACGTAGACATAGGATTTGACGTGCTCGCAGAGGAATGCGACTTGGAGCCCGAGGACCCGACTTTGGTGCTGACGGTGTGGGTCTTGCCACTGAATATGGATAATTCGTCCTTGGCTTCGTCGGGCTGTGAAGGTTTGAAGATATCGTTCGGAATGTTGATAACGCCATTGTTGGCGTCCCGGTAGGCCTTCTGAGCCTTGTTTTGCAGTCGTTTCATAATTGGCTAAATTTCCGAAAAATATTTGAATGATCAAATTTTCTTAAATGGAAAGAAAAAAACACGCACGAGAAACTTTCCGGCTCTGCCACCGTAAGGTGACGCCGCTTCAAATAGGTCACATGCGTTCTTGAGTTCCAAAAGGGCGGCCGGTGCAATCTTTGAGCGAGGGCTATGTGTCGCAACAGATGCCAGCATTACCTACAAAATATAAATATGCATAATATCGTTTATGAATATGATAACACATACCGAGGCGGAGAAGGCATGGGTCCATAATACCCAAAATCTGGAGATTTGTGCAGGAAACATTTCGAATTGTTTCTTTACTGAAGCAACAATAGTACAGGCACTACGATATCCAGCGAGGAAAGAAGGGGCGTATTGACTCTTAATTGGATCCAAAGGATTACTTGAGATAGCATGCGCAAAGAAGCAGCGATGAATATAAAGCAGTGCTAGGCGAAGAGAAAGAAAAAACGATTAATAAAGGAAGTCTGGTTCACGGGGTCGAGAACATACTGAGTTCTCTATAGTTGTGAGGCATAAAGTGCGACATGGTCTGGGCGAGTCCAAGCCCTTGCGGTGTCGGTCCTTGTGCATATTGAGGAAGCTCCATATCACGAACTTTCCTATCTAGGTCGAGGATGATGGAGTATTTCGGTGCTCGAGAGGTAAGTGTGCCCTGGACAACGGCCGAAACACACTCCGCACCAAAACGGGCCTTCCAGTAAGGAACTAGATTATGAAGGTCAGAGACACCGAAGGACATTTTGCAAAATAGCTCACAGCTAGGCTGGATCGAACCATCTTCTGCAATTGTTTTGTCAGGATCCGCAGGCAGCTCGCAGTCGACGAAGGGAAGTGAAAATGTAGCGAGTCGACCAGTTGCGAGGCTCTAAAAATAAAATCAATATCTGCATTACAATTGGACGATAAACATAGAGGATTGACCTGCCAACAATCCGTAATAAAAAGTTCCCAAAATAAAGCCCTCCGTTTTTGGACCTCGGCAGGGGTTAGCTTCCAGCGAGCGCAGTCACGATCTGCAGCATGGCCGTTGATTGGTTTGAGTAAAAAAGGAAGGAGATGGAAATTTTCACGAACGTAGGCCAATCTAGAACATGGTATGGTAAATAAGTATTAGGCGCATATATCCAAGATTTGAGATGCTCACACTTTGCGATAGCTTGCAAGCAAGACCCATCAATGCCCATGTTGTCTCAATGCTATTCTCACCACTGCATATTCCCTCATAAATGGCCATCAAACTAAGAGTTTGCACAGTGGCTACTGAAGGTGGTCGTTCAAGCACACCATTTCTTGGGGCTTTAAGATCTGAGGACGATAGATCAACAAGGAATAGTAGGGCGAAACCTTTTAGAACAACCACACACCTGGAACGATCATACTAGCTGGATCTAGTGTCAATGAAACTTTCGTAAGTTGGTAAAACTTTTCCGCTATCACGTTATCCGGTGGCGGAGGCAAGTTGATGTCCGTCAATGCGCCAAAGCAAAATACGATAAAAAGCAGGGCCAGATCATGCGAGGTCCTGGCTCGCTGTTGCGACTTGCCGTTCGTGGTAGTGGGAGAGGTTGTCTGTAAGCCACCGGCGGGAGGGGTGGAGGCCGAAGGGGCGGCGGCGGCGGCTTCTTCGTACCATAGTGGTAAGATTTCTTCCTCTATTTGCTTGGCTGTGACCGCGCCAAAAAACCAGGGAGCTTGTTCCAGATAGAGTTGAACAAGATGAGTAGCTTCAGCATAAGAAGGCAAGAAGTTTGCGGTTAGAATTTGGACCGTGATGGGAGGTGTTTGTACGTGGACCAATGAGCCGTTGGAAGAGAAGGTGGATGGTGATGACAGTGATGATGACCCTGGAGATGAACCGAAGGAAAGGGATGGCACAAGAGGGAAGGAAGCAGCCAATGTCGTAATCGAACTAGGTAGACTCCCATTGCTGTTCCCGGTACTTTCAAAATGTGAGTATCCCTCGTGATACCCAGTAGCCTGGTCGTGACGAGTTTGTAGGTCTACATAGGAAGACGTGGAGGTATAACGATGGGATGAAGAAAGTTCAACAAGAGTTGATGGAAGTACAGGGGATGGGGAATGTGATGAAGATTCGCCCTGCAATACTGTCAGATAGGGAACAGAATCCATGTGAAAACGGTACCGACAATGAGAAGGGACTGTAAGAACAGAAAATGTAAAAAGGATGATCAAGTTTTTTTTTTGCGACAAGACAGCCAGAATGTCAAAGGGTAGGGTTAACATCAGTGGTTGGAATTATTTGAGTCGTTACGAGGCCTACCTCTGAACCGGCAGATCTTCCATAAAACGTCGCGGCTCCATCATCCCGGATGGCCAAAGTGCCAAAAGCATCGATGTAGTCTTCTTTGTCTCCTTCATCTTCATCCTCACGATCCAGATGTTCGTCGCCTCCAGGGCCAGTAGTGGACGCCGAATGCAATTCAATAGACGACTTGATCTTCAGAAGGTCGCGGTGAAGGAGGGGGTGCGGTTCTCCGCTTGGTCCAGAAACCGTGGATTGTAAAATTGCGAGCGCATCTTCTAGTTGACGTATTCGGTCAGACATATGGGCTATCTTCTGGTGTAGAGTTTCGGTATCGGCAAGAACGAACCTGTGAATACGAACAGGATATCAGTACAGGCCTCATCGTGATATTTTCCTTACACACCGGGTTCCCTGGCCTGTAATCAAGCTTCCGTTCGGACATATTGCTGAACATCCTCTTCGCTTGCAACTGGCGTGGTGATAGTTGAAGAAGACCAGATAGTTGATACAGTAATATACGAACCTGGAACACGGCACAGTCTTGTCACATTTCAGTTTCAACCTGGCAAGGAATGTCAGCAAGTATGATTAGACACCGGCGACCAAGGAACCAAGCCCAATGCACGATCGGCATCGGGCTCAACCCCGGCATCCTTTCAGGCCCTTGAAACTCACCGTCGACATTCAGCACAAGATAAAGCACCTGGCCACACCGACGTCAGTGTCACTCCCCGAGCACGGCTTAAAACGCTTGCCTCGAGCTCTCTTGGACTCCTTGTCTTGTGCGCGTTGAACTTGATTGTCTTTGCGCGGCGCCTGAGGCATGCTACCTAGCGCGAACGAAGGGACGAAAGAAAGAGGGCAAGTGGTGGGGAAAGAGGATGTTATGGGAGGACCAGGCACTCATTCTGTGGCTCCTCCCTAGCTTCTCCCATGGCCAAGTGGGCTTCTCGGGATCAATTTGCAGCTCATTTCCCACTCAAAACCCGCCACCGATTTTCCCATCATCCACCCGCCTCGTTGCGAATATCTGCCTCAGCTTCACCCTATTTTTCGTCGATCGACTTCCTAGATCGACCCAACATCCAGAAGTCCAATAGACAAAACATTTCATCCCCGGGTCATATCTTTCATGAATTCATTGGACTATTGACCGCCCAATGGATTTAATACAGGATATATTATACTAGGTCATGTGTCATGCAACTTTCATAAAAACACGGTTATCTTGCAACCCTGACGGAGCCCGGCTTCCGTATCGACCCCTTTTTCTTATATATTCAACTCGTGGCTGACTCCCACGCTCGACTTCACTGGAGAATACCTAACTCAGCTCCGGATCCTGGTCCTCGACTCTTCGATCTGACCCGATTCTGAAGCTGTCGGTTTGCATATCAGTCTTCTAGGCAGATGATGACTATCATTACCCCTCTGCTACTGTCGACCCGTGGGTGCTTTGAATCAACTTTGGATTTTCTAGTGTGGTCTCTAGGACCGGTTCCTTGGAATGTGGCGCTTATACCTTACTCCACACACTTCTGGTGATAATTCTCGACTGCACGATGTATGTCTCGACAAGGATAAGTCCAGGCGAATCTCGCCCCAAACGGTAGATTCCCCGAAACATGTATTCAGCCTTTGGTAGCCAAGCAACCTGAAAGCTCCCAGTGGCGGTTCTCGTTGGCAACAAAAGATTGAAAAAATTTCATAGCTCCTTTTACGGCTTCTCCGAAAGGAACTTACATTCCATGGCTCATCTCGTAGGCTGTAGCTGCCTCGCTGGCGTATGCGATACCTCTAACAGCGCAACGCTGTCAGATTATATTACCCTCAAACGTTCATTCACCATTCCCACCGATTCGTTGGGGTTCTTAAACCGGTCCCCTTCATTTTGATGGGATTAGGGTGTTGCCCCATAACATATGGAAAGTGGGCAGTTCGGACGCTTGGACTTGAATCACTAGGAACTGGCAACAAGCTGTAGCAGTTCAAACGAAGGACCGCACATACTGCTTCTGCTTTTTTCTGCCTACATACAAAGGACGTTAGTCCTTCACATTGCTGCATTTCATTTCTCTTCAATCATTAGACCCCGTTGACATTGCGGAAAAACCTGGCCTAGATGAAATTGAGCATTCAATCGATTATGTAAATTCATATCTCGTATCTATTTTTCCTCTTGTACTCTCAGTGTATGGCCGGACTTCACCGCTCTGCTAAGCCAAATGTTTGTCGAGTCTCCCTTCATCAAGTAAATGACGTGGCATTAACCAGGAAATGACGACTGAGAGTCCATAGGATCTTCGGGAATTCCTTGCGGGCAGCTCAGGGGCAACGTATGGACAAAATCAATCGCTACGGCTTGGTTCTCGAGATACTTCAGGCTTTGATATCCTGTCTCTCTTTATTAAAGGAGTTTCCACGTTCAAATGGTGCTATTTATGTGTGAGTGCGATGCCCTCCAAGCCTGACGACGACGACGACGAAGCTTTCTTGCTCCTATTCATAAATCAACAATCAAATTTATTTCCAATGTTGAGAAAATGTCTCCTGGGCTTTCGAACACCCACAGAATATTTTATATATGGTAGAACGTGTGAGCTTGTACATGAGTTTTGCGTAGGTTTATTCTTCTGCCCTCCAAAATGTATTTGGCGCAGCTGCCAAGCCTGTGAATTTCGGCAACACAGAGATCGCTAATCAAGGCCACGTACTTTCATTTGGTGTAAGCCCGAATGATATAGACAAACGGTCCAAGAGTAAAGGACTCTCCGTCGGATAAGTCAAGTCCAGTTTCACTTCAATCCCCTCTTCCTGCGCAAGTCGAGATACATCCTCTGTGATATCTTTTTGTCTGTGCCTCTGGAAATGAATTTTAACAGATTTAAGAACTGCCACTTCACCCCGTTGAGAGGCATGGATTCGGCTGGTAATCATGTCAAGGAGGTCTTCGTCAGTCAAACTCGATAGATTGTAGGCTTCCAGAGATTCTAGTCTCGGCAACAGTATCATTTCCACTGAACCAATCGAGAGGATCTTCAAATCCAAAGGGTCCTGGCGTATTATATCTGGATCCGTAAATGGCGAGTGACTCGGTCCATATGTGTTTGTCGGTGAAGGTTTGCCGAAGACGATATGAGTGACCTGTTCTCCATGTTGGAGACAATCTTCAATATCTTGCGATGTTAGCATATTAAGTGAAAGATCGTTAATAAGAGTTGAATTTTCAAGAAGGGGAATCACGGGAGAACTAGCTACCAATGGTATGCCGGTGGAATGACTGCGAATGAAGCTGGGGTGGTTAAATCGTTGATACAAAAGTCTTGTCAAAGCGGGGGCCTTGATGGCATGAAATAGAATAGCCATGATCTCGTGGGCACCAGAATCATTGATGGCCAATGATTCAAGGCGAGGAAGAAGGACCTCTCCTTGATCCACAACTGTTTTCTCAGACCACTGAGAAGCATCGACGATAAAATTGCCGAGAACAAGGTTGGGGCACTGTCTTAGCAGTACGAGGAAGTGTATATCAGTCGTGGCAGAAGCGAAGATGATGTGTGTGATTTGATTCCAGATTGGTTGCACGGGGTTCAGAGTCATATGAAAGGTGGCCTGTATAGCGTTGATAGTGATTCTGCGAAGAGCCGGGGCAGCCAGGAGTAGTATCGGTGTGGGTTTGCCGTTGCCCGAGTAGTATTTTCCGTGCAAGGTTATTTTAAGTGATCGGAGTGAGGGAAACATGGTGGGGTTTATGTCGTTTTGCAATTTGTTGTAAATAACCTCAGGTGCAGATAAAATGACATTGGTCCAACGATCGGCAAATGACAGGAGTATATCGAACATTTCCTGGATAAGTTCGTCCCCCTTCGAATCATGTATACTTGAATCGCCGCCCCAATAGGCGACAGAAAGCGATAAAGGGCAAGTACCGGATCGCGAAAGCCAGCTGCGTACTGCATCACATCGCGATTCCATTACGCTAGCGAATCTCTGGCGGCGATCGTTGAGGCGAGTTTCTACAGTGATTGTTTCATTGAAACCCTCGGAAACATCAGGATCTCCTGGAAGAGGTATGTGGATTTTCGACCAGATTCGTGGAGAAGACAGTGCGATAGCCCTCCATGAGCTGCAAATTCGTGTGAGTAGGAGGGGGGGCTCTGAAATTTTCATAGCTGGATTGTGATGAGTTGGGAGGCAGTGAAAGAAGATCTCGTGTAATACGTCAGGCGGAAGACGGCAAGCGGGAGATAGAATGGTGTGGTGGTCATTGATTATCTTCTGGATACTTTGACGCTTCATTTCTACCATTTCCATGAGTTTGCCAATGCGCTTAATTTCTGCTTCGACTTCCTGTAGCTCATTTAATGATGCTTTGAGTGATTCGGTGACTTCTAGCATCGTTGATTCCGAAGGAACGTCATTGGTTTGTAAGAAAGTAGCAAGTTCTGGCTTCAAGTACATTCCTGATATCTGGAGGGGCCTTCAACGAATTTGTGCAATAAATATCAGCTATTCGTTGAACACGTACGAGACTTTGCGAGGATTTTGACCAGCAGCTGTAAGAGCAAGTAATTCTGGTGGCTGTAACGTAAATGTAGTACGTGGGAAATTTTGAGAATAGGAAGCATTCGTCGTTGGTTTCTGTGAGCTCTCTCACTTATATTTTATTCATGCAAACAAAAGTGCTTCCTAGGATTGCTCGTTATTTATAAAACCTACAGGATGTGCCTCAGGCCGGTAATGATTTCTGATGTAGATAGAGAGGAAATGCTGTCGTGAAGTTCGCCGAAGGATGCCAGGTCGAGTTCGCAAAAATCGTTAATTGAAATGCTACAAGGTACACTTTGAACTATATTTAACATCATTCAGAAAGCGTAGATATCATTTGAACTTGAAGTAAGCCCAAACGATGGAGACAAACGTTTCAAGAATTTAAGTTCCTTTGGGAGATAAGTCAAGTCCAGCTCCATCTCAATCTCTGCTTCCTCCGCAAGTTGATATACGTTCTCTGTGATATCCTTTTGTCTTTGCCTCTGGAAAGAAACTTTGACAGATTTGAGAGCTGCCGTTTTCCCTCGTTTGGAGGCATTAATTCGGCCGCTGATCACCTCGAGGAGCTCTTCATCAGTCAAACTCGACAACTGATGTGCTTCCAGAGATTCTAGTTTCGGCAATGGGCTCACGTCCAAGGAACTAATGGACAGGAGCCTCAAGTCAAAGACGTCTGGAAGTACCTCATCTGGGTATTCGCGTGATGCGTTTGCAGATGGGGGTCTGCCGAAAGCAAGATGCGTTACTTGTGCTCCCCGTTGGAGACACTCCTGAATATCTTGTGATGATGGTCTACCATCAAGTGAAAGATCGCTAATGAGTGTTGAATTTTCGAGGAGGGGAAGCACAGGGATTGGCAACGGTATGGCGGAATTATCCTCGGGGTCACGTTCGTCAAACCCTTGATATGAAAGCCTTGTCAAAGCAGGGGCCTTGATAGCATTAAATAGGACAGCCATGATCTCATGTAAACCACAATCATTAATTTCCAACGATTCAAGGCGAGGAAGAAGGATTTGCTCTCGATCCACACTTGGTTCATTGGACTGGTCAGAGTCGTGGACGCGAAATTTACCCATAACAAGATTGGGGCACTGTCTTAGTAGAACGAAGAGGGATCTATCGGTGGTCGAAGAAGCAAAGGCGATGTGCGTGATGTGATTCCAGATTGGTTGGTATCCGATGTTCCCAGTCATAACCATGGATAAGACTCTCTGTATGCCGCCGAAAGTAATTCTGCGTAGACTGGGGGCAGCTAGGAGTCGAATCGGAGTAGAATCGGTATCCCGGTGGAAATTTATACGCAAGGTTATTTTAAGCGATTTGAGCGAGGAAAACATGGTGGGGTTTATGTCGCCTTGCAGTTTGTTGTAAATATCCTCGGGCATAGATAGAAGGACATCACTCCAACGATCAGCAGATGATAGGAGTATATCGAACATTTCCTGGATAAGTTCGTCGTTCTTCGAATTTTGCGTATCTGAATAGTCGCCTGGATAAATGACAGAAAGCGATAAAGGGCAAGCACCGGATCGCGAAAGCCAGCTGCGTACTGCATGGCATCGCGATCGCATCACACTAGCATATCTCTGAAGGCGGTCGTTGAGGCGAGTTTCATCTCTGATGATTCCAGAATTCGACTCGGAAACAGAAGGATCTCCTGGAAGAGGTATGTGGATTTTCGACCATAATTGAGGAGAAGACAGCGCGATAGCCCTCCATGAGCTGCATATTCGTGTGAGTAGGAGAGGGGACTCTGAATATTTCACAATTGGATTGTGACGAGTTGGGAGGCAGTGAAAGAAGATCTCGTGTAGTACGTCAGGCGGAAGTCGGCGAGCGGGAGAGAGAATGATGTGGTGGTCGTTGATTATCTTCTGAATCCTTTTCCGCTTCATTTTCAGCTTTTGCAAGAGTTCGCTAAAACGCTGAATTTTTGCTTCGACTTCCTGCAGCTCGTTTAATGGAGCTTTGAGTGATTCGGTGACTTCAAGGATTGTTGATTCCGAAGGAACATCATTGTTTTGTAAAAGAGCAGTGAATTCTGGCTTCAAATACATCACTAATATACGGAGGGCTGTCAATGAATTCGTGCAAGAAATATTAGTTATCTGTAGAATACGTACGAGACTTGTTGCAAATTTTGACCAGCAGCCGTAAGAAACAAGGTATGTAAGTTTTTTTACTGATGGCCGTGACGCTCTCAGTTGTGTGTGACCTGGATGCACCGTGAACGTTTCTTGACAATTTCTTGATTCTCATCTGTCAATATTTGAATGGGGATCTTTTTACAAGTACATCACTAAGATTTGGAGGGATAGTCAATTAGCTTTCGCGAGAAATATTTGTTAGCGGCTGAATACATACGAAAATTCTTTTCGGGTAGCAAGGCGAGTGTCGCGGGCTAAGTAATCTCGCTGACGGTGCTGACATTTGATGATTGAAGATGACTAATCAAATGCCCCTTTGTTCTCTCGTTTTCGATGATTCAGCCAGGATTTCTGTCATGCAACAAGTCGCGCAAACTACGTCTTATATTCTCATTCTCATGTTCCAATAGATATAAAGAGAGGCAAGCGGGCAAGGGAATGCTGCAACAACCATCCTTTGCATCCTTCTCAAGCTAACAAACAATGTCGTCTACGAAACTCGTTGCTTTTATCCTCGGTGCAGGTACCCACATTGGCTCTGCAGTAGCTGCCCAACTCCGTGAAAAAGGTTATCGCGTCGCTCTCGGCAGCCGCAATCCCAAATCAACCTCGGACAACGACGCTTATTTCAATGTCAAGGTCGATGTACAGAAACGAGAGAGCATCGAGCACGCTTTTGACACCGTCGTACAGAAGCTGGGACCTGTAAATGTTGTCATTTACAACGGTATGTCTTTACTTCTCCTTGTCAGAATACGCAGGGCTAACCCAATCTATCAGCTGCTTCTGTTACTCCACCCTCGACACCCGATGATCTCCTCACAATTCCAGTCGATGCGTACTATGATGCGGCCGCGATTGGTTTGGGTGCGTTCACTGCGGCTCAGAAAGCCCTTCCGGGGTTCCGAAACGAGATCCATCGTGAGCATCCCAAGGCTTTCATCGTGACGGGGAACGCCCTGCCGTTTAGTCAATATTCCCCACCTGTCTATCACACCCTGGGGCTCCAGAAGGCCTTGCAAACAAGGTTTATTGCGACAGCGGCGAAGACATATGAGTCAGAGAATTTCCAGTACGTTGCATCCACCTGGATTATTCCGCAGATGCTGACTTTGACCAGATTCTACTTTGCAACACTGGTCTCGAAGGAGGGTAGCATCCCTGGGCCTGCCGTATTCGCCAGCAGTGCTGCAACGCATGCTCAGGTTTATTGGGACCTTATCAACAATGTAAAGCAGGAAGACTGGGATCATCGGTACGGTTTCGTTACTTTCCAGTTTAATATTTGCTCAACTCACCTTGCTCCTCCAGATTCACAATCGACGGTGACAAATTCCCTGTGGAAGCTGAGAAACTTTAGGCTATTGTAATGCCTCAAATTTCCACTCTAGCATTTATTGTATGTGTGATAATCATGTAAACAAATTCAAATGAAGACCCTTTTGTATTAACATTATTTATCTTGAACTTTCGCATGACAGCTACATTGATGCTTCTTTGGATTTTTAGTTTGAAAATACTCATCACCTCTAGCCGCTCTCATGTACGTGAAGGTGCCGTCGAAGTCGCAGTAAGCCTTCTTGACACAATTGGCGAATCACACATGGTTGACGG
>Ga0307509_10005769_pt1 | contig 17025 bp, 17 predicted proteins | sample 10_EM_MG_FD_202245 | JGI IMG/M metagenome (GOLD analysis project Ga0307509, IMG submission 202245) | Populus trichocarpa ectomycorrhiza microbial communities from riparian zone in the Pacific Northwest, United States - 10_EM | ecosystem: Host-associated > Plants > Roots > Unclassified | place... | reverse complement strand
CACGACAGCACCCGCGGCATCGTCAAGCACGACGCGCTGACCCGCATGAAGCCGACCGCGCTGCTCGTCAACACCTCGCGCGCCGAGCTGATCGAAGAAGGCGCCTTGGTCTCGGCCCTGAACCGCGGCCGGCCCGGCATGGCGGCGGTCGATGTGTTCGAGAGCGAGCCGATCCTGCAAGGCCACCCGCTGCTGCGCCTCGAGAACGCAGTGTGCACGCCGCACATCGGCTATGTGGAACAAGACAGCTACGAGCTCTACTTCCGCGCCGCGTTCGAGAACGTCGTCAACTTCATCAACGGCCACCCGACGAACGTCGTGAATCCGGACGCGCTGAAGGTGCTTCGTTGATTCGACCGTCGTCGGAGCAGGCGGGCCGCGCAATGGGCTCGGTGAAATGGGCGCTGATGTTCGGCAACTTCGTGATCGGCTGCGGCGTGATGTCGGTGGCCGGCACGCTGAACGACATCGCGCATTCGCTGCAGGTCTCGGTAGCGCTGGCCGGGCAGCTGATCACGATCGCTGCGGCGATGATGGCCTTCGGTGCGCCGCTGCTCGCGGGCTGGGTCGCCGGCTTCGACCGCCGTCGCCTGCTCGCACTCGCGCTGCTCTGGTACGGCGCCGGTCACGCGATCAGCGCGCTGATGCCGAGCTACGCCGCGCTCTGGCCGGTGCGCGCGATCACGATGCTCGCGGCGGCCGTGTTCACGCCGCAGGCCGCGGCCGCCATCGGTTTCATGGCCACGCCGCAGGAGCGTGGGCGCGCGATCACCTTCATCTTCCTGGGCTGGTCGGTCGCGTCGGTGCTGGGCTTGCCGATGTCGGCATGGCTGGGTGAAACCTTCGGCTGGGGCGTGGCCTTCCATGCGGTCGCCGCGCTGGCGCTGATCGCCGCGGTCTGGGTCTACGGCGTGATGCCGGACGGCGTGCGCCCCGCCGCCCTGTCGTTGCGCGCCTGGAAAGATGTCCTGACCAACCCGGTGCTGATGGCGATGGTGATGGTCACGGCGCTGTTCGGCGCCGGCCAGTTCACGCTGTTCTCGTATTTCACGCCGTTCTACAAGTTGCGCCTGGGCGCGAGCGCCGAACAGATCACGCTGCTGCTGATGTGGTTCGGCGCGTTCGGGCTGGTCGGCAACCTGGTGCTGACGCGCGTCGTCGACAGGGTCGGGCCGAACACCGCCGTAACGGTCGCGATGGCGCTGATTGCGGCCTCGCTGGCACTGTGGCCACTCGGCGTCGGCCTGATCAGCATGGGGCTGGTGCTGGTGCCCTGGGCGCTCGGCTGCTTCTCGTCGAACTCGGCGCAGCAGGCCCGCCTCGGCCAAGCCGCGCCGGCGCTCGCACCGGCCCTGATGGCGCTCAACACCTCGGCCATCTACGTGGGTCAGGCCGCCGGTGCGGCCAGCGGCGGCTGGCTCATCACCCGCACCGGCTACACCGTCTTGAACTGGGCCGGGCTGGCGTGGCTGGCGGCAGCCATCGCCGTCAGCGCATGGGCGGGCCGGCGCACGGTGGTGCTCGCATGACGACCAGCGCCATACCGCTAGCCGACGAGCTCGCCGCGCCCGCCACCCGCCGCGAGCTCTTCATCGCGTTCACCAGCCTCGCGCTGCAAGGCTTCGGTGGCGTGTTGCCGGTCGCGCAGCGTGTGCTCGTCGAGCGCCGGCGCTGGCTGACCAAGGAGCAGTTCGTCGAGATGCTCTCGGTGAGCCAGGTGCTGCCGGGGCCGAACATCGTCAACCTCGCGCTGATGTACGGCGACCGCTGCTTCGGCCTGAGCGGCGCGTTCGCGGCACTCGCCGGCATGCTGATGATGCCGATGCTGATCGTGCTCGCGCTTACCGCGCTGTACGGCCATTTCGCGCAGGACCCGGTCGTCACCGGCGCGTTGCGCGGCATGGGCGCGGTGGCCTCGGGGCTGGTGATCGCCACCGGCCTGAAACTGTTGACGACGCTGAGGCGCAATGTCATGGGCCTGCCGATCTGCCTGGCCTTCGGCACCGTCACGGTGCTGGCCACCGCCTGGCTGCGCGTGCCGCTGGTGTGGGTGATCCTCGGGCTGGGCGCCATCGCGATCGCAGTCGCCTGGAGCCGCCTGAAATGACGACCCCCACGTCATTCCATTCCTGCCCCCCGCGGGGGCGCCCAGCCGCCTTGGGGCGGCCCGGCGGCGGCTGGCCATGAACAACATCACCGGCTCCGACCTGCTCGGCCTGTTCGGCCACTTCCTGATGCTCAGCCTGCTGGCGGTCGGCGGCGCGATCACGACGGTGCCCGACATGCACCGCTACATCGTCGCCGAGCACCACTGGCTCACCGATGCGCAGTTCACCGCGTCGATCGCGATCGCGCAAGCGGCACCGGGGCCGAACGTGCTGTTCGTCGCCGTGCTCGGCTGGAACGTCGCCGGCGCGCTCGGTGCGTTGGCGACGATGGCCGGCAGCCTGCTGCCCTCGACCGCGTTGTCGCTCTGGGCCACGCGCTGGGGCACGCAGCGGCGCGAGACGCGCGGCGTGCGCGCCTTCACTGCGGGGCTCATGCCGCTGACGCTCGGCCTGCTGCTCTCGACCGGCTGGGTGCTCGCCGAACCCTATCTGCTCAGCGACACGCACCGCTGGGGCGCGCTCGCGCTGATCACGCTCAGCGTGGCGGTGATGATGCGCACCAAGTTCAGCCCGATCTGGCTGGTAGTCATCGGCATGGTGGTCGGCGGGCTGGGCTGGATCTAGCCCGCGAGCGGCGCCACCCGCATCAGCTCAGGTCAGCGCGCGATCCACCAAGCCGGGCAGCGAGGCGAGCTCATCGGCCACGGCCGCCGGCAGGTCCGGCCAGTCGCTCGCCGTGACCAGCACATCCGCGCCGCCGGCACGCGCTTCGTGCACCATCAGGCTCAACGGGACCGCCGGGTGCGAGTCGGCGTCGTGCATCACGACCGGCGTGCCGCCGGCCGACGAGGCCAGCACCAGCACCGAGCGCTCGCCGTGCAGCAGCGCCAGCACCGGCAAGCCCTGGAGCCGCGCGCTCGCCTCGAGGCGCTGCACGGTCTCGCGCACGCCGAAATGACTGTGGCGCAACAAGCGCATCAGGTGATTTCGCTCGGTCTGCGACACATCGCGGAACGGCAGCATGGCCGCCATCACGACGGCGATGCTCCCGGTCATCCACAGACGGAGCGGGCGGCGAATCTCGAACGGGGCTTGCAGCAGCTTCTTCATGCACTCACCTTAAGCGGCCGGTGTTTCAGCTACAAGACATCGCGCGTCAAGTTTGGTAAATGCACGTGCCAGCCTGTTGGCGTGCACAGCCCGCAGCCCCGTCTACTTCGTGCCGAAGATCTTGTCGCCGGCGTCGCCCAGGCCCGGGATGATGTAGCCGATCTCGTTCAGATGGCTGTCCACCGCCGCGGTCCAGCAGCGCACGTCGGGATGCGCGTCGTTCAGCGCCTTCACGCCCTCGGGTGCGGCCACCAGCACGAGCGCGCGGATGTCCTTGCAGCCGCGCGCCTTCAGCAGGTCCACGGTGGCGATCATCGAGCCCGCGGTCGCGAGCATCGGGTCGATGATGATGGCGGTGCGCTCGTCGAGCTTGCCGACGAACTTCTCGAAGTAGTTCTCGGGCTGCAGCGTCTCGTGGTTGCGGCTCAGGCCGACCACGCTGACCTTGGCGCTCGGGATCATGTCGAGCACCCCGTCCAGCATGCCCAGCCCGGCGCGCAGGATAGGCACGACGGTGACCTTCTTGCCGCTGATCTGCTCGACCTCGGCCGGGCCGCTCCAGCAGTTGACCGTGGTCTTCTCGAGCGGGAAATCGGCCGTGGCCTCGTAGGCGAGCAGTCGCGCCAGTTCATTGGTGAGCTCGCGAAACTTCTTGGTCGAGATGTCGTTCTCGCGCAGCAAGCCAACCTTGTGTTTGACCAGCGGGTGTTTGACGTCGATGACAGGCATGGAGGGCTCCTCGGTTCAGTTCTTTCTCAGGCGTTGGCGCACGGCTTCGTACAGGCACACACCGCTGGCCACCGACACGTTCAGGCTCTCGACGACGCCCTGCATCGGCAGACGCACGAGCACGTCGCAGGTCTTGCCCGTGAGCTGGCGCATGCCGCTGCCTTCGGCACCAAGGACCAGCGCAACGGGGCCGGTCAGGTCGAGGTCGTAGAGCGACTGCTGCGCGTCGTCCGAGGTGCCGATGACTTGAATGTCACGCTCCTTCAGCTCATTCAAGGTGCGTGCCAGGTTCGTCACCATGAAGTACGGCACCGTATCGGCCGCCCCGCTGGCGACCTTCGCGACCGTCGCGTTGACGCCGACCGCGTGGTCCTTCGGTGCGATCACCGCGTGCGCGCCGGCGCCGTCGGCGACCCGCAGGCAGGCGCCGAGGTTGTGCGGGTCGGTGATGCCGTCGAGCACGAGCAGCAAAGGCGGGCCGTCGACGCCGTCGAGCGTGTCGTCGAGCGAATGGCTGATCGCGATCTGCTGAACCCGCGCGACCACGCCCTGGTGGCGGTGCGTGCCGCAGAGTTTTTGCAGGCGCTCGTCGTCGCTGTCGATCAGCTTCGCGCCGGTGTCCTTCGCGCGCTCGACGAACTGGCGCATGCGCTGGTCGCGGCGCGTCGCATCAATGTGGATCTCGACCACCGACTTCGGCGCCGATTTCAGCCGCACCGTCACCGCGTGAAAGCCGAAAAGAATCTGGTTGCTCATGCCGCGATGGTACGGCCAAGTACCATCGCGGCCTGGACGCGTTGAGCCCGCTGACCCGGCGCACCGACTGCCCTCTTGAAACTGCCCTGAACCCACCACCATGCAAGTCATCTGCCTCGACCTCGAAGGCGTGCTCGTCCCGGAGATCTGGATCGAGTTCTCGAAGCGCACGAACATCCCCGAGCTCGCCCGCACCACACGCGACGAGCCCGACTACGACAAGTTGATGACGTTCCGCATCGGGCTGCTCGAGCAGCACCGGCTCAAGCTCGCCGACATCCAGAACGTGATCGCCGGCATGGGCCCGATGGAAGGCGCGAAGGCCTTTCTCGACGACTTGCGCAGCCGCTACCAGGTGCTGATCCTGTCGGACACCTTCTACGAATTCGCGCAGCCGCTGATGCAGCAGCTCGCGTGGCCGACGCTGCTGTGCCACCAACTCGAGGTCGACGCGAACGGCTTCGTGCGCCGCCACGTGCTGCGCATGCCGGACCAAAAACGCCACGCCGTCAACGCGCTGCGTGGCTTGAACTTCCAGGTCATCGCCGCCGGCGATTCGTACAACGACACCGGCATGCTCGCGGCCGCGCACGCGGGCTTCTTCATCCACCCGCCCGAGGCGATCACGAAGCAGTTCCCGCAGTTCCCGGTGACGCGCAGCTATGCCGAGCTGAAGACCGCGATCGACACCGCCGCGCAGCGCCTGCTCGTCAGCGCCTGAGCGCGACGACGGCCATCAGCAGGCCGATCAGCACCGGCTGGTGCAGCATGTAGAAACTCAGGCTCCAGCGGCCCAGCACCGCGAGCGGGCCGAGCGCGGGCGGCAACGCGCCGGTGACCCAGCCGCGCCGGTGCGCCAGCACCCACTGCCCCGCGGCCAGGCCCCACCAAGCCACACCGAGCCACGGCAACAGCGGCACGTAATCCTCGGTGATTGGCTTGTGCGTGACCAGGCCGATCCAGTTGGTCCAGCGCGTGTCGAACCACGGGTGCTGCACGGCGAACGGCAACGCGATCGCGAGCAGGCCGAGCGGCCACAGCGCGCGGCCCGCGCCGCCCGTCAAGCGCAGCACGATCAGCAGCAGCGCGATGCAATGCAGCACGCCGAAGCTGATGAAGGTCTTAGGGAACATCCACATCGAGCCCAGCGTCACCAGCACCGCGCAACCGGCGACCTGCGCCCAGCGGCGCCAGAAACGTGGCAAGAACCGCGGCCCGCCTCGCTCTTGCGCGAGCGCGATCGCCTGACCCATGCCGGCGCAGAACAGGAACAGCGAGACGATGCAGGTGCGCTGCACGGTCCAGCGCGGGTCGGTGTAGAAGTTCTGGCGGATGAACCTGAAATAGTTCAGGTCGTAGCAGAAGTGAAACGCCGCCATCCAGACGATGGCGGCGGCGCGCAGCGCGTCGAGTCGATCGAAGCGCTGGCGCTCAGGCGTGGTGGGTTCGGGCGGCACGCGGCAACGATAGCGCACGCCGCAGGCCGATGAACTCGAGGTCGGCGAACGCCAGCACCGTGACGATGTGGAGCACGACGAAGGCCTCGCCGAGCCACGTCGGGGTCAGGCCCGCGGCGGTCAGCAGCAGCACGCAGTCGACGGCCCACACGAGGTTCAGCACGATAGGCAGCCACACGGCCGCACGCGGCACGGCCCCGCGCGTGGCCAGCCATACCAGGTAGCCCGCATACGGAAACAGCGCCACGCCCGCAATCAGCAGCAGCGACGACGGCAGCCCGAGCAGGCGATTCAAGGCCCCGGCGCCGAGCGCCATCACGGCGCCGACCGCGGCGCTGACGATGGCGTCGGCCCACAGCACGCGGCGCAGGAACGAGTTCGGTTGGATCAGGTTCGCAGACATTCTCGACACTCCTCGATGTCCGCCGCAGGCCGCGCCCCGATGGCGCCGCCGCTGCGTGCGGTGTGAAGCAATGGTCGGCGCCGTCGGTGCAGCAGTCCATTACCTCGCGCGTCATGGAGCGCGGCACCGCTGCGCGTTATCGTGCCGCCCATGAACCCCACCGCCACCCTGCCCACCTTCGGCGCGCAACTGCGCGAATGGCGCCAGCGCCGCCGCCTGAGCCAGCTCGACCTCGCCGGCGACGCCGATGTATCGACGCGCCACCTGAGCTTCGTCGAGACCGGCCGCGCGATGCCCAGCCGCGAGATGGTGCTGCGTCTGGCCGATCGCCTGGAGGTGCCCTTGCGCGAACGCAACCGCCTGCTCACCGCCGCCGGCTTCGCGCCGATGTACGCCGAGCGCTCGCTCGACGACCCGGCCCTGGCGGCCGCGCGCGAGGCGGTCGAGCTCGTGCTGAAGGGCCACGAGCCGTATCCGGCGCTGGCCGTCGACCGGCACTGGTCGCTGGTCTCGTACAACCGCGCGGTGCTACCACTGCTGGCCGATGTCGCGCCCGCGCTGATGCAGGCGCCGATCAACGTGCTGCGGCTGAGCCTGCACCCCGACGGGCTCGCGCCGCGCATCGTCAACCTCGCGCAGTGGCGCGCGCTGCTGCTCGCGCGCTTGCGCCAGCAGGTGATCGTCAGCGCCGATCCGGTACTGGCCGCGCTCGCCGACGAACTGCGCGGCTACCCCGCGCCGGCCGACGACGCATCGCACGACAGCATCGAGGCCAGCGTCGTCGTGCCGCTGGTGCTGCGCACGCCGGCCGGGACGCTGTCGTTCATCAGCACGACGACGGTGTTCGGCACGCCGGCCGAGATCACGCTGTCCGAGCTCGCGCTCGAAACCTTCTTCCCGGCCGACGCGGCGACCGCGGCGATCCTGCGCGCATCGGCGCCGAGTTAGCGCATATCAGCGTGACACGAGCGCCGCAGCGTTCGGGTGTTCGCGCTTGTAGCGCGCGATCTCTTCCTTCAAGTCGCGGTATTCCTCGCAGGTGAAGAAGCAGATCTTGTCGAGCGCCTTCAACTCCTGCTCGGCCCGATCGAGCTTGCCGATCTGCAGGTAGGCCTCGCCGAGGTACTCGTGCGCGCCCTTGTGGCGCGGGTCGATCTGCAGCGCGCGCTCGTAGTGCTTGAACGAGTTGTCCATGTCGCCGAGCTTCCGGTACGCGTGGCCGAGCTCGTTCCACGCGTCGGCGCTGTTCGGATCGCGCTGTGTCACCGCGCCCATGCGCACGACGACCTGGGCCCAGTCCTTCGCCTTCGCCGCCGCGAGGCCGGCCTTGTAGTCGGGGTCGGCGTTGGCCGCGTCGGCATCGCCGCCGCCAGCGCCGCCGGCCCCACCACCACCGGCGCTCCAGGCCGACGGCGCTGCACAGCTGAGGCAAGCTGCCAACGAGAACATGACCCATCGAGCTTTGATTCTGCGCATGATGATGGCCTCGCTCATTGAACGTCGATGCGGCCGTAGACGCCGTGGGTTTCGCCGGATGGCCCACCGGTGAAGAACAGCGTGTTCGTGGGCTGGCTGTTGATGCCGTTGCCGAAAGCGATGCCCCACAGCCCGTCGATCGCAATCGGCGCGCCGCCGGACTTGCTCAGCGTGCCCAGCATCGCGCCGGTCGACGCATCGAACGCGTTGATCTTGCCGTCGCCGAAATTGGCCACGAGCAATGCGTTGCTGAACGGCCCGAAGTCGGCCGGCGCCTGCGCGATGCCCCACGGCGCATTCAAGGCGCCGCCCACATCGACGAGACGCTTGACGAAATGGCCAGTCGCATCGAACACGTCGACGAGCCCGAGGCCGGCGCCGGCGACGTCGTCCTCCGCGACAGCGTCCTGCTTCGCGAACGTGACATAGATCGAGCCGCCGATCGCCTGGATGCCGAACGGCGCGTAGCCGGCCGGCAAGGTCGGGTCGGTGAAGCCGCCGGCGACCGTCACCTTGGTGAAGGCGGCATCGAAGACATCGACCCGCCCATTGTGAAAGTCGGTCGCGTACAGGAAGTTCGCGCCGCCGCTGCTGGCCAGCGCCAGGCCCTTGTAGATCGCGCCAGCCGAGGCGCCGTCGAAGACCGTGACCGCGTTGTTCAGGTTCACGCCCGGCGACCAGCCCGACAGCGTGCCGGCTTCGCCGACGAAGATGAAGCGACTCGCGCCGCTCAATCCGCCCTGGCTGACGACGAAGTCGGTCGAGCCGCTGAAGACGATGCCGGTCGGATTGGCGGTGCCAGCCGCGCCGTCCGGGATCGCGACCACCAGCGTTTGCGGCACGCCGTTGCCGTCGTACAGCGTCGAGGTCGACGTGCCGGCGTTCGCGACCCACACGAAGCCGGTCGGATTGAACGCGAGGCCCCAGGCGTTGACGAGGTGCGTGTCGACGTTGGCGCTGCTGTACGGGTTGGTGCTGGCATTGAAGTCGCTGACCAGGCTGGTCGAGACATAGGCGGTGCCCATGCCGCCACCGCCTGAATCGCCGCCGCCACCGCAGGCGGTCATCATCACAGCGGCACACAGGCTGGCCAGCAGCCACCTCGGCTTGACGCAAGACAACAGGTTCATCGCGATCCTCCTTCGGGTCGGTGAAGCGAGGCTTCCGCGGATGCGAGCCCATCACCGTGCCGGTTGATTCCGCTCCCGCGGAAAAAGGTTCAACGCGTCAGAACCGGATCAGAACGAGACCAGCGCCCCCAGCACCACGGTGTTGCGCCGCGTGCCGTACTCGACCACATACGGCCCGCCACGCGTGACGGCGACCCACGCGAGCTGCACGTCGACGGACGGCGCGGCAGCGAAGCCCACCCCGATGCGCAGATCGGCGCGCGTCCGGCGGCTGTCGTCGACCGCCGCGCCACCCAGCGCGATGAGCGCCCCGGCGTGGCCGAACAGGCGCAGCCGCGATGTCAACGGCGTGTGCGCGTTGAGCTCGACGTAGCTCGTGGCCTGCCCGAAGCCGAAGTAGTCGGCCGCGTAATAGGCGCGCAAGCTCCAGCGCTCGCTCAGCACGCCGGCGAACACCTCGGTGTAGTCGTAGCGCGTGTTGCCGCTGAAGGTCGAGCTCGTGACGCCAATCTCGGCGCTGAGGGTGGGCGTCATGCGCATCACGACGCCGCCATAGCCCAGCAGCTGCAGCGCGTGGTGACCGCGCATGAATTCGACCCGCGTGGCGCTGGCCCCTGCAAAGGCGCCGCTGTCGTGGTCGTAGGCCAGGCTCAGGCGCAGATCGGGTTGGCCATCGCTGAGCGAAACGCCGCGAAACCGGTTGTCTGATTCGACGCCGATGCTGGCACCGAACTGCGCCCGCGCCACGCCGCTGACGAGCAGCGCGCAGGTCCACAGCAGGTGACGGGCATGGCGCAACGACGGCACGACGGCGCGCCGCACGTCACTGGCGCGCGACGGTCGGCGCCGCGCTCGCGGCCGTGCAGTCGCAGCGGCAGTTGCCGGCAACGCGGCTCAGCGATGCGCAGGCATCGACCTGGCCATCCGACCGCAGCACCAGGTCGCGCGCGGCCACGGCGGCGGTGGTGGATGTCGGCGTGCCGCGCTGGTCGCGCGCCTCGCGCAGCAAGGCCAGCAGCCCGCTGACGTGCGCCGCCGCATACGAGGCGCCCGAGACCACGGCCCAGCGCGCGCCGGTCACGGTGGTCGGGATGTCGCGCCCGGGCGCGGTCACGACGCCAGTCGCCACCGGCTCGCGGCTGGCATCGGCGACCGCGACCACGCCGTGGTGCGCGGCCGGGAAGCCGCCGTCAGGCACAGCGCGGTCGACCGCCGCGACGACCGCGATGCCATGGCCGAGCGCCACGTCGAGCAGGCGGCCCAGCAGCCGATCGGGCGGGCCGCTCAGGCTCAGGTTGATCACCTGCACGTCTTGCGCGATCGCGAAATGCAGCGCCTGCGCCAGGCTCAGGCTGCTGCACAGCGTGGCGTCGACCGCCTGCTGCCAGCAGGCTCGCAATGCGAGCACGTGCGCCTGCGGCGCCACGCCGACGATGCCGATGCCGTTGTCGGCCTGCGCGGCGATGATGCCGGCCACGGCCGTGCCATGCAGTTCGGCGACGGCAGCGCGGCCCGGAAGAAAGTCTTCACTCGATTCGACCTGCCGAGCCAGATCCGGGTGCGCGCGCTCGACCCCGCTGTCGATCACCGCCACCCGCACGCGGCGGCCGGTCACCGTGTCGTGCAGCGCAGCCAGCTGCCAATCGCGCGCCGCAGGTTGCATCGAAAACAGCGGGTCGTCGTGACCCTGCGCGCGGTAGACGTTCATCGTCTGCGCCCACGAGACGCGGGCATCGCGGGACAGGTCCTGCGCGATGCGCCCGGGCGACTGATCCGGCGGCACCGTCATCACGAAACAGTCGACGCCGAGCAGCGGCATCGGCCAGTCGCTGTTCATCGCCAGCCCATGCTCGCGCGCGAGCTGCGTGGCGACGCGGCGGCGTGCAGCGCGGCCGGCAGCATCGGAATAGCTGCCGGCGTAGTTGCCATCCGGGCGGAAGTGCTGCGGCGGCAGGTTCAGCAACACCAGCACTTGCTGCGGTTCTTGCGCATCCGGCGCAGCCACGGGCGCGTCTGCGGCGTGCGCAGCGAGTGCCACTGCGAACGCGGGGCCGACGAGCGCGGCGCGCAGCATGCGCAGCAGCGAGATCATCGCGCCGGCCCAGCGGCTAGTGATTCGACGCGCAGCACCGCGGCCTGCCGCCGCAGCTGCTCGATCGCGGCGGCGTGCCGCGCCGGGGCGGCGCTCAGCAGGTAGGCGCCGGTCACGGTCGGGCCATCGACGAGCCGCACATCGCTGTCGCGCAAGGCCTGTCGAATCTGCAGCTCGCTCGCCTCCGGGCGGAACACGACGACGATGCTCGCGTCGCCCGCGCGGCTCGGCGCCCCGAGCGCGCGGTACGCGTCGTCGCGCGGCAGCATCACAACGACCAGGGCCGCGAGGCCGACGATGACCATCGACTGCAGCGCCATGACCCAGCGCCAGCCGCCCCACCATGGCGGCGCCGCGCGGGCCGTGCGCGGCGGCTTGGCCGGGCGCCCGCGCCCGGCCGCAGCCTCGGTGTCGAGCCGGCCACGCAGCGCGGCCCAGCCGCGGTCGACACCGGCGGATGCAGGGGCCGATGCAGGCTCGTCGGCAACGATGTCCTTCAGCCGGCGCTGCCACGCGATGTCGGCCTGGCACCGCGCGCAGCCGGCCAGATGCGCGGCGACGCGCGCCGACTCGGCGGCGTCGAGGTGGCCGCCATCGAGCCAGGGCAGCAGCAGCTGCACGATGTCGTGCTCGTCGCCGCCGCCCAATCGCAGGATTCGTCCGTTCACAACCAGTCCTCCGCGTCCCCGGCCAGCAGCGTGCGCAGCCTGCGCCGGGCGTGAAACATGCGCGTCTTCACCGTGTCCACCGGGCAGTCGACGATCTGCGCGATCTCGCGGTAGCCCATGCCGTAAAAATACGCCAATTCGACCACCGTGCGGTGGTCGATCGACAGCGCGTCGAGCGCGCGCACCAGCTGCGCCTTCACCTGGCCTGTTTGCGCCTGCTGCTCCGGGCCGGCGCCGGGCTCGGGGCGATCGGCCAGCGTCTCGTCCGGCACCGCCTCGTCGTGGCGCTGCAAGGCCTTCAGCGCCTTGCGGTAGGCGATCGCGAAGATCCAGGTCGACACCTTGCTGCTGCCGTCGAAGCGGTCGGAGCGGTTCCAGACCACCAGCATCGTGTCGTTCAGCACCTCTTCGACCAGGCCGTGCCGGCGCGTCATGCGATCGAGAAAACGCGTCAGCCGCGCGTGATAGGCACGATAGAACTGCTCGAACGCGCGCAGATCGCCCGCGGCAATGCGGCCGATCAGGCGTCGTTCCGCCGGCTCGCCCTCGTCGACAGGCGCCGGGTTCGGCCCCGGCCCGTCGTCTCGATCTTGAAGCATCCACTACTCCCGTTGGAGCGTTGATTCCTCGGTGCGCAAGAACGGTTCAACGATTCGCGAAATATATTTCTCGCAGCCCTGCTCAGCCCACCCAGACCCGGGCGTTGCCGAACATCCGCATCCACGGGCTCGCGGCGCTGCGCTCGCCATTGGTCCAGCTCATCTGCACGTTGCGGAACACGCGTTCGGCATGCGGCATCAGTGCGGTGAATCGCCCGTCGGGCGTGGTCACGGCGGTCAGGCCGTCCGGGCTGCCGTTCGGGTTGAACGGATAGGCCTCGGTCGGCGCGCCGGCGTGGTCGACGAAGCGCATCGCGCGCTTGACCGCGATCGCATCGCCGCGCTGCGAGAAGTCGGCGAAGCCTTCGCCGTGCGCCACCGCCACCGGCAGCCGGCTGCCGGCCATGCCGGTGAAGAAGATCGACGGGCTCTCCAGCACTTCGACCAGGCTGAGGCGCGCCTCGAACTGCTCGCTCTTGTTGCGCGTGAACTTCGGCCAGGCAGCGGCACCAGGGATGATGGGCGAGAGCGCGGCCATCATCTGGCAGCCGTTGCAGACGCCGAGCGCGAAGCTGTCGCTGCGCGCGAAGAACGCGGCGAACTGCTCAGCCAGCATCGGGTTGAACATCACCGAGCGCGCCCAGCCTTCGCCGGCGCCCAAGGTGTCGCCGTAGCTGAAGCCGCCGCACGCGACGAAACCCTGGAACTGCTCGAGCCGCGCGCGGCCGGCTTGCAGGTCGCTCATGTGCACATCAAAGGTCTCGAAGCCGGCCTGGTGCATCGCATAGCTCATCTCGAGGTGGCTGTTGACGCCCTGCTCGCGCAGGATCGCGAGCTGGGGTCGCTTGAGATTGACGAACGGCGCGGCAATGTTCTGCGCGGGGTCGAAGCTCAGCGCCAGGTGCAGGCCCGGGTCGTCGGCCCGGCCCGCGGCCGCGTGCTCCGCATCGGCGCAGACCGGGTTGTCGCGCAGCTTGGCGATGCGCCAGCTGACCTCGTCCCAGGCCTGGTGCAGCTCGCGCAGCGGCGCACTGAAGACCGACTTGGCGTCGCGCCAGACCTCCATCACGCCGCGCTCGTTCGGCTTGCCGATGAAGTGGCTGTGCTGGCTCAGGCCATGCTCGCGCAGCGTCTGCATCACTTCATTGCGCACCGCGGTCGGCACCTGGATCACGGCGCCGAGCTCTTCGCTGAACAGCGCGCGCAAGGTCAGCTCGGTGCGGCGCGCGCCGACCTGCGTGGCCCAGTTCTTCGAGTCGCCGTAGTCGGCGCGGCTGTCGCTGATGCCATCGCCCTCGGTGACGAGCATGTCGACGTTCAGGCTCACGCCGAGGTGGCCGGCGAAGGCCATCTCGCAGACGGTGGCCCAGAGGCCGCCGTCGCTGCGGTCGTGGTACGCGAGCAGCTTGCCTTGATCGCGCAACGTGTTGATCGCCGCGACCAGTGCCTTGAGCTGCGCCGGGTCGTCGAGGTCGGGCACTGTGCTGCCGAACTGGTTCAGCACCTGCGCGAGCATCGAACCGGCCATGCGGTTCTGACCGCGGCCGAGGTCGATCAGGATCAGCGTCGTGTCACCGGGCTGGAGTTGCGGCGTCAGCGTCGCGCGCACATCGGCGAGCGTCGCGAACGCGGTGACGATCAGGCTGACCGGCGCGGTGACCTGCTTGGCCTCGCCGTCGTCGCTCCAGCGCGTGCGCATCGACAGGCTGTCCTTGCCGACCGGCACGCTGATGCCCAACGCAGGGCACAGCTCCATGCCGACCGCGCGCACCGTCTCGTACAGCGCGGCGTCTTCGCCGGGCTCGCCGCAGGCCGCCATCCAGTTGCAGCTGAGCTTGACGCGCTCGAGCTCGAACGGCGCCGCGAGCAGATTCGTGATCGCCTCGCCGACCGCCATGCGGCCCGAGGCCGGCGCGTCGAGCGCGGCCAGCGGCGTGCGCTCGCCCATGCTCATCGCCTCGCCGCGGAAGCCGCTGAAGTCGGCCAGCGTGACCGCGCAATCGGCGACCGGCACCTGCCACGGGCCGACCATCTGATCGCGGCTGTTCAGCCCGCCGACGGTGCGGTCGCCGATCGTGATCAGGAAGCGCTTGCTCGCGACGGTCGGGTGGCGCAGCACGTCGAAAGCGACCTTCTCCAGCGTCACGTCGTTCAGGTCGAGCTCAGGCGCACTGCGTGGCACGCGCGTCACATCGCGCAGCAGCTTCGGCGGCTTGCCGAGCAGCACGTCCATCGGCATCGCGATCGGGCGCTCGCCACCCGGGCCGTCTTCGAGGATCAGCTCTTTCTCGGCAGTCGTCACGCCGACCACCGCGAACGGGCAGCGCTCGCGCTCGCACATCGCGCGGAACATAGTCAGCGCCTCGGGCGAGACGGCCATCACATAGCGCTCCTGGCTCTCGTTGCACCAGATCTCTTTGGGCGCGAGGCCGGTCTCTTCGAGCGGCACCGCGCGCATGTCGAAGCGCGCGCCCATGCCGGCGCCGTCGACGAGTTCGGGGAACGCATTCGAGATGCCGCCGGCACCGACGTCGTGGATCGCGAGGATCGGGTTGCTCTCGCCCAGCGCCCAGCAGTGGTTGATGACCTCTTGCGCGCGGCGTTCGATCTCGGGGTTGCCGCGCTGCACCGAGTCGAAGTCGAGCGAGGCCGCGTTCGCGCCCGCGGCCATCGAGCTCGCCGCGCCGCCGCCCATGCCAATGCGCATGCCGGGGCCGCCGAGCTGGATCAACAGCGTGCCGGGCGGGAACGCGATCTTCTTCGTCTGCGAGGCCGAGATCGAGCCCAGGCCACCGGCGATCATGATGGGCTTGTGGTAGCCGCGGCGCTGCTCGCCCACCGTCTGCTCGTAGACGCGGAAGTAGCCGCCGAGATTCGGCCGGCCGAATTCGTTGTTGAACGCGGCGCCGCCGAGCGGCCCGTCGATCATGATCTGCAGCGGGCTGGCGATGTGCTCGGGCTTGCCGTAAGGCGTTTGCTCCCACGGTTCGTTGGTACCCGGCAGGTGCAGGTTGGACACGCTGAAGCCGGTGATGCCCGCCTTCGGCTTGGAGCCGCGGCCGGTCGCGCCTTCGTCGCGGATCTCGCCGCCGGCGCCGGTCGAGGCACCCGGGAACGGCGAGATCGCGGTCGGGTGGTTGTGCGTCTCGACCTTCATCAGCACATGCACCGGCTCGACCCGTGCCGCATACACCGGCGCGTTCGTGTAGCCGTTGGGGAGCCAGCGCTCGATCACACCGCCTTCCATCACCGAGGCGTTGTCGCTGTAGGCCACGATCGTGTGCTGCGGCGACGTCGCCTCGGTGTGGCGGATCATCTGGAACATCGAGCGCTCTTGCGCGACGCCGTCGATCACGAACTGTGCGTTGAAGATCTTGTGGCGGCAATGCTCGCTGTTGGCCTGCGCGAACATCATCAGCTCGACATCGGTCGGGTTGCGGCGCAAGTCGGTGAACGCGGCGACCAGGTAGTCGATCTCGTCGTCCGACAGCGCCAGCCCGAACTCGGTGTTGGCCCGGACCAGCGCGGCGCGCCCTTGCGCCAGCACATCGACATGCTGCATAGCCTCGGCCGACTGCACGTCGAACAGATGCACCGCGTCTTCGCGCGACGCAAGTGCGCTCTCGGTCATGCGGTCGTGCAGCAGCGCGGCGCAGGCCTGCAGCGCGTCGGCTGCGAGCGGCTTGGCGCCGCCCAGCAGGCCGGTCTTCAGCGTGAGCCGGTACTCGGTGACGCGCTCGACGCGCCGGATCGCGGCGCCGCAGTTGTGCGCGATGTCGGTCGCCTTCGAGGCCCACGGCGAGACGGTGCCGAGCCGCGGCGCAACCACGATCAGCGCGCCTTCGGTCGGCCCGGCGTAGGGGTCGCCGTAGCGCAGCAGCCCGGCCAGCTTGTCGTGGTCTTCTCGCGCCAGCGGCACGTCGCTGCAGACCCAGTGCACGTGGCGTGCGGCGATCCCACTGATGCGGCCCTCGATGGCCTGCAGACGCGGCAACAGCGCCTGCGCGCGGAAGGCGGACAGCGCATTGCCGCCCTCGAAGTGAGTCAGGTGCTGGGGGGTGGAAGTCACGCGGCGGGCTCGGCGGGTGGGGGCATGGCCGGAGCGCTGTTGGGGTCGCCCCGGTGGAAACCAAAGATTTTAGTGCCCGATGAGATAATGCCGCCCCATGACGATCACGATCAAGACTGCCGCCGACGTCGATGCGATGCGCATCGCCGGCCGCCTCGCCTCCGAAGTGCTGGACATGCTCACGCCGCACGTCAAACCCGGCGTATCCACCGACGAACTCGACCGGCTCGCGCACGACCACATCGTGAACGTGCAACGGGCGATCCCCGCGCCGCTGAACTACGCGCCGCCCGGCTACACGCCGTACCCGAAGTCGATCTGCACCTCGATCAACCACCAGGTCTGCCACGGCATCCCGAACGACCGGCCGCTGAAGAACGGCGACATCGTCAACATCGACGTCACCGTCATCAAAGACGGCTGGCACG
>Ga0307509_10005768_pt1 | contig 17026 bp, 9 predicted proteins | sample 10_EM_MG_FD_202245 | JGI IMG/M metagenome (GOLD analysis project Ga0307509, IMG submission 202245) | Populus trichocarpa ectomycorrhiza microbial communities from riparian zone in the Pacific Northwest, United States - 10_EM | ecosystem: Host-associated > Plants > Roots > Unclassified | place... | reverse complement strand
CTGATTCTCCATATTTAAAAGTACTTTTTAACAAATTTTCAGTATGGTATCACTACTAGTTGTGTAGATAATAAAATATACATTTGGTATTCCAGTGGTTGCCATGGTGAGCGGCATCTGGGTACTGTACTGAGCGGGAACCCCGTAAATTACATTAAAGGCGTTCCACGGGTAACGGGTGTTATTACAACCAAAATCATATGAAATAATCTGAGACAAACGGGCTACAGTCGCACCTCGTTACAAGAAATGCCAAGGGTTCGGAATTTTTCGTTCGTTACAGAGAGGTTTTGGAGTAAATACCTATAGAGGGGATAGTGTATGGCAGCAGGGGCGTAAATCCGCAGAGAGGTCGTTTATAGTAACCAGGTTTCCCATCCAGTATGGCGAAGTGCGATTGTACTCGAGTACTAGTGAACCACTATCAATCTTCAGCCACAAAAGCGTGGGACACTCTTTCACGGGGCCTACCGGCGCATCGCAAAATAGGGCGCACTGCGCTATTAGAAATGGTCCATGTAGGTCTGTGATGCACGACCGTCGCCTAGCTCGTGTCGTACCCCGCTCCGGGAGCAGTGGCTTTCCCCACAAGAGAAATACAAGATATCAGCAGTGGCAAAAACAACCCTGCGGCAAAGGTTCTGCGCAAGGTTGACAAGGGCGGAACAAATGTAAAGCTTGCCTAGGGCAAGGATAGTCTCAAGTGTACTACTGCCACTACTCTCGCGACTCCAGAGGGAGGAGTAGGTGAGACGATCAACAGGGGGTGTAGCACTGGGGCATTCGGCAATAACTCGGAGATATCCAGGTCTTGTGGTCTTGTCTCTGTTGCTGCCGACGAGTGACCTTGTATGAAGCTTGGCATCTACTCACTTTAAAGCTGATAATAGAGGCGACTGCTTCTCTAAAGTTAGCCACCGTTTAAGGATTAGCCATCGTTGAGGCTTTTCTTCAGTTTTAGTTTTTAGTTCATCCGGTTGAGTGTGCTTACGAGAAGGCCGCGGGGGATTATGATGCCCCGACTCTTATTGATCGCAGCTCGATGGCACCTTCATGTTCGCGCAATATTTCATGCATCAATTGCAATTATCATTTCTGCACAGTGAATTTTCTACATGCATCGGTAGCGATAAGGAGTTTTGCGGGGGCATCAGTGCTACTCTTCAATTAGCCAGTTGTAGATGGTAGATCTGCGGACATTTACGAGCAGGGTAATCATCTAGGATATACCTTTCATACCCCTGACTCAAACTCTGGCAACCCTCTCTTTCTGCCAGATGCTCAAACTGGTGGTTTACCTCACCGGGTCGCAGTTCCTCTGCCCTGAGCCTTTCGAAACTAATTCAGTTTTTTTTAGGGCGACAACAGGGCGGGTTTTTTCGGGGGGGTTTTTCTTTTCTTCAAGGTTCTCCTAAACAGAATATCTAGGGGGTATGCTTCTTATTACAGCCCAATTCGCAGGTCTTCAAATGGATTTTGCCTTCATTATAGCGATCGGTGGGGTAGCCATTATCTGAATATGGCTTGTCTTCTGCCATTTAGTCAAGAGGAATGGAGTTCCAGCAAAAACACGCTCTTATGGAAAAAACAGTTTTTCTCCGTTCAAGCGATGTGCTAAAACAGGGCAGAGGGTGCTGAGCGAGGATGTGCCGTTCCTGTTAGACCGCACACGCATTAATAACCATGCACTATCTAGTGTATTCACTGCACGCAACTGGGGGGGTAGGGAAAATGCCGCTTCCGCGAATAGATAGTGCTAGGGACTAAAGTTGGTTCATTTTTTCCCCATTGCCAACAAACAGAAATCTCCACGTACCTATGGTACCCTATTGCTGCCTTCTTTTTTTCTCCCCCCTTTCCCTTTTCTTTTGCCCTTGGCTGGCGGTGGGTCCCGTCCGCAGATCATAATACGGGTTGTGGTTCGTCGAAGAGCAGGGATTACTGTAGAATAAACTCACCGAACTCGCAGGTGAGAGGATGGGAGAAGCTGGCCCGAAGCCTAGTACATACTTCATTGCCCCTCCCACAACAATAAAATTTACCTAGATTTTCGTGGGCTTGTATACGGCACGGTGCGCTGCTGGCTGTCAACGGCGGTAGGGTCCGTATTGCGCTAGGAGTTACAGGATAGGATGCGGCGAACTTTCCGCCTCGACTTCTCTCCAGGTTACGGGACTGGAACACCGGAAGTTTATTGTGGTTTTTGCTGTGGCTTGAACCCTAGATTACCCGCCTTATCGTGTTGCATCATGCACGCTCACCGATGTTGATATCATGGTGTTTTGGATTCGTGATGGGTGATACTTTGCAGTGACTGACTCAGATAAACTTCATCGGCCCTTCGGGTACTGGCAGTTTAATCATTAGCGATTGACACTCTGGTAACTGCTTATCTCGGCGGCAGTGCCCCAATGCGGAGGTAGAAAATCGGAATGGTTCTCCAGGATCTTCTGATCATGTCATTACCTCTCACTCGTTATGCTATCCACCCAACGAATTTTGCCATCCATCCTAGATAGATAACTAGGTGAACCTTAGGGTGTCAGCGATTTGGTACCATTTTGACACGTCCACCAATGAGCGCCTCATTGTTAAATTAAATTTGCCCCCCCCCCCGGGCCTCCCGTTGAACTGCCGTAGCTAGGCATATGAGAAATATCATAATGCAATTCCCGAGGACTGATGGCTCTCTTTACTGAGGCTTGATTGACTTGAATGTTTCTCCAGACTGTGTCAAATATCCTTGTCATTCTCGGGTCGATTTTCGCGTTCACGACCCCGGAAAATGCTCCGATACTTACAGGTCAAGATTGTACCCGGGTTAGATCTACCCTAGATTATAGCAAGCAATTGCCGGATGATAGCTTTGGACCCCATCCAATTGGTCGGTGATGTGAAGTTGCCCTAGTGCGGGACTTTCTGCCTCGTAATGAATTGTCCAACGTTGAACTTCGTGGTTCAATAGAGTGGGTACCGCAACGGTAAGGTCGAAGTGGTTGGGGTAATTGCAGTTTCGTGTTTGGGGTGTTTGTGAGCCACTAGCCTAAGTAGAGTACTGGGCTCCGAGGCCCCAGTATATACGAATGAATCGTACTCTGAGGTGGACTGAATGGAGCTTCTGTAGCAGGGAAAAGGTTAGGATGGCATTTCGCCGTATCGCAAGGTTTAGGTGGGGCATAATTGATGGGGCAGGGGTGCGGGGAGCTGAAACACGGTTTTTCGAATTCCTAGGGAGCTAGTCTCTCTATTTTTGTACAGTACTTTCACAACATCACAGCACTCCGGTGTATGTATTATACCTCTGCTAGGGTTTCCGAAGGTTTTCGTGAAAAAATGGCGTATAGGGAGAGAAAAAAAACGCACGCCTTGGGCACACGAGCGAAGCTAACCTGTCAGTTTATTTAGCAATATGTGGTCTGGAGCAGTCTTGATACCTAGAGGGGGCTCTCATCTTCGTGTTGGTATGCTTCGAGATATCCCAAAATGCGATTTTGCTTTCTCGAGCTCAGTTTGTGGAGAATTTCCGTAAATTGTAATAGACTGAATCACAAGAATCACAAGCCACTCGGACACCACCCCACTCGGATATGTGCTGATAGGTCGAGCGAGGCAGGGATATCATTGGCTAGATCTTATAGGCAGGTAAAGTGTCAAAACGTTTCGTCCCATGCGGTTTCTTTGCCAAAAGGATCCATCTCCACCACTCTCCCACACTATACAATATCTAAGAATCTGCGAAAGTTGGTAATGCATTAGCAAGCCTGTGGATAATATGGGGGACGTTACAAAACTTTTAAATACAAAGGAGTGGAGAAAATGTCATTTAAGTGTGAGATACTGGTTGCCATGTAGTTTTTTGTGTGGAGCCATACAAAAATTCAATTCACTTTCACCCTAGCTGACAATCATAAACAATGAAAGCAGTTTTAGTCCCTTGCACCCCTATTTCTAGAAGTTTAAGCGTATAGAAATCATCTAGCTGATGAAAATAGTTAAACTAGTTTCAAGAGAGTAGCACTAGGAGTAGTCTGTTTAAAAATGCCTATTGTTCGTTACATTTAGCCTAGGAACTGATGTCGGACGAAACATTTCGCCCTAGTGCTGTAAATCATTATTGCTACTATAGCGAGCTCTTCCCCGGCCTTGAGTCGCTTCCCATAGGATTCTAGCAGTTGGGCTTATACAGTATGGATAGTAATGTTAGACCAGCATCAATATCATCGACATCGACCCAACTTGAGCCCTCTATGGATTTAGAGTTTCCTGAGGGGGCTGGCGAAGAGGTACTCGGCCTTTTACACCCTCTTCACATCCTCTTTACATCCTCTTCAAGTAGATAATTTCAATTTGACACATTTCAGCATCCCATTCCTATCAATTTCTCTCCCCTTCCTGCTTTTTTAGTTTCTCCTTCCTCTGTGCTTGCACAGTCACTCTCCCCATCTAGCAGAGTCTCTTCTGTCTTGCCCCATGACCCCTTTGATTGCCCTCTCCACCCTCCGCTGTTCCTCTTCCTCTAGGTCTATTGCGTTTTCCACGGGGAGAGCAAGAACCTAGGACTACCCGGAAAGGGCACTTGGTAGAGTTGGCTATTAGCAACCAGTTCTGTGTAGTCATAGGCTGTGGTAAAGTATAATAGAAAAAAATCCACCTAGTTTTCAATAATCTCAGGTGCGATTTTGTGCTCACAGCAGAACTTAGTATCATATAAATAAAATCTAATCTAATAGACGCAAAACACGTGTACTGCTAGCTTCCGCTTTCAAGCCTGTACAGACGTGAATGTACCTTACCCCATCCTTGATACCATACATTCTCTATCAGAAGAAAGAGCGATACTAGAGGGCTAATATTCAGCAAGAAAATGTCTTCTCAAGCCTTCTACAATATTTTGACCTCCAAACATCAAGAGAAATATATATATGAAACAAACCCTAAATGGCGATACTCCTCCCTGTTATAATTACAGTCTAAGAATCCTATTAGTATCTGAGGATACGGCGGCCTTGCCAAAATTTTGGAACATATAGATGTCCTGGAGAAGAGGAGAAAACGAAAACGCCCCAAGTGCCTATCCCTCGGATTAGCACATATCTTGCGTGGGCAATTCCGAGCCAGGTTAGTCTTATGATATAAGGATTATCACCGGTGATCATCAGTTTTGGAACCTATTCACTAGGAGGCCCCGATATCTCTAGTCCTAGGATCGCTATACATCCGTACCTAGGTTAAGGAGGGAATCCCAAATTAGTATTGCTTAGATTCCCTGCCCTCTGCGCGCAGGACATCAACCCACTTCTTAGTCCAAAGGAAATTTTACCTCAGGGGTGAGGATGTCAGCTCGAAATATAATGGTCAGGGTTTCATCGAATTCCCTCGAAGTCCCGTGGGGGGAGGATCTGGTAATGCCAAACCTCAGAAACATCGCACCCTGTCCGTCCGCTATTGCACAAGTTACAAGATTTCCCTCAATGTCCATATTATACCTTTGTTTTACTACAGTTAAATAGGGCTTAAGAGTGGCACAAGTGCTACGTCTAGATGTCAATACCTGCCTTCAATTTCCTCCCCTGCACCCGGAAGAGTTGCTTAAATTGGCTAGAGGTGGTGGTGATGAGGATTTTCATTGCAATTAAAAGCAAGGCTCATGTGCTAATGCAAATCGAACCAGACGTAATTCTCTCCTTATACTAGTATGCTCGGAGGGTCGGAGGGGGCTAAAAGCGGGGGGAAAAGATAATCTGCGAATGCTGAATTTGAGCAGAAGAGGCACGGATATCTGTTGCGGGGACGATTAGGGCGTCAGAGCAGAAAATAAGATATTGGTGGAGCAAGCCTAGCTAAATGGGAGGAACGGCAGACTGAGAAATCGCGAGGGATACTAGCTATAGAATGGCCCAGGGATATTTATCTCAGGGAAGGCTAGAACTCTGGAAACCAACCCAACACACCCAAACACTAAGGTAAGAAACAAAGCCAAATACCCTAGAGGTACAAAAACTCTGGCCCCTCAACTGCCTGCCCCATAGGTGATTCAACCTATCACAGGTCAAGCTATTGGTGAGTTGAGATGTGTTTGCTTCACGAAGTTGGTTTGTGCCACTCAAGATACAATTTTACCCCAGCGAAAATCCGCTGCAGCCTGCCACGCAAATAATACTCTTCAGAGCGTAGAGCAAGGCCGACAATTTCTCAACCCTGCCAACCCCACACTATACCACACAATCCAGCTAGGTACTGGATATATCATTCCTCGTTACAGCATCATGGGAGTGAGGAACAGTTAGGCTGACGTTAGGAAGTATGACACGTCTTCAGTTGGGTAAAACTCAAAGAATTACCTCTGTGCTGTGCCTCACTGGCTTAAACGAGGACTATGCCCCACAGCCTTGAGAGGCTTGACACCGGTGAATCCAGGCTTTCTTCTAGAGAGGATAAATCATGCGATGTCACTCACTCACATTACATTGGTCTCATCTGAAGGTTTTTTTTAGAGCCCATGAGGCCCATATCCCTTGGCTCACAGCAAGGCCCCAATTTAATCCCGTGTTAAAACAGCCTCGAGAAATGGGTGCGTTATATACCGTAGCCACTCATCAAATTACTAAAGACTCTTCTATATTAGATACTCTTCAAAGAAACAAGCTTCCCGGAAAACTCCTGGCACAGCAAAATGTACAAAAGAAGGGAATTCATTTCTAGAGGCAAGGCTTAAATGGATGTTAGTGAATCCTTAACTATGGCACCACGTGGGAAATGCACTTCTAAGTACCTGTTGAAGCACTCTTGTATACTATTAAGCCTCTGGATTAATCTACTGGCTAGATGGATTATATTAACTCTCTAAGCATCATGCCCTATGATTTGAATGGCCCCATGTTGACAGAATTACACCTAGTTGTACGGCGTATATATTTTTAGCTCCAGTTTTATCTTGATAGTTGGATCAGTCGAATCGGGGAGGGGCGACATTGTATGGGTTGTGTAAAGTTTGGGGCAACATTTAGAGCCAACTAGAGCAACCCGCCCCTTGGGATTCTTAAAACAACAATGACGTTTTTTGGGCATGCAGGGTGGTATTGTGGGCGGTGATCCATATGAGTACGCTGTGCAGCGTGAATATTTTTGAGACATATTTCTTTGATAATAATATAATACCTCAGCCAAAAGTTGATAATTGCGTTACCAACCCATACAATATGCGATGTGTTCGAAATAATGCCACATAAATTCATATACATAGCTCAATAGATAGCTAGGACGGGGTTGATCATAGGTGAGGAGCCCCGCGAGAAAAAACAATAAAAATCCCGAATCCCAGCCAAAGAAATTCCATCTAACCCAAATCAAGGTAAATGTATGCAGCTCGATATGTGCGCCTACTAAGTGAACTCTAGGAATACTCCTCACGCATGAACTTCTAACAGTTCTAACTAGACGACAGTGTTCTGAGAGAGCTTTGCTTGCTTCTTCACCTCCCTCATAGCTTTGAGCTCCATCTTACGCTCCTCCCACCAACTAACTTCATCTGGCCATAGCTCCCCGGGGAAGAATGTTGGCAATAGAGATGCCCCAAATCCAGGATAGCGAGTCTCAACTTTCTTCAAGACATTCATGACCTTGAATTCTTGAATCTCATCGACTTTTGTCAAGGGAATTCCCGATGACGCAGGATCCCTCTGCACTCCACTGACGAGCTGATTCTGAAGCATCCCGATGACACCGACCCCAAGAATGTACCATGTCTTATTCTGAAGTCCACATATGTTGAAGAGGAGGAGGACCCATGCTATTGCGAGTGTGCCGGTAACTATAGAGTCCCAACGCGAAGGGGTTGTCATCGCCGTTGCGAGGTCTTCCAGGTCCAGCCCTTTTTCGCCATCCCGGTACTTTAGAATCATGGCGTATCTAGCCCCGTTTCCTCGTGTGAGTGCAACAGACTTATTGCTCCGGCGCCCAGCCCACTTCTCGGCACTTAGATTCGGCCAACTTGCGCCCGCAACGGCAAGTAAAGTCGCTGCAGTCGATGTCATGAATATGGTCCAATCGCCCTCGGTCAGCCATGGTGTGATCGAGATCCCTAACTGAATGACTATCGTAACAACGCCACTCCACCAAACCCAGTCCCGCTTTGGCTTGATATAGACCTCCCTGTCCTTCTTCGTCCACCACCACCACCACCTCGCGGGCCGGCGGCCAACATTGTTTAGATCAAGGTCGTAGACGATAATCTTGAGCGCATACTCCTTATTCTTCTCCATCATTTCGAAATCCCTCAAGAGCCTTCCAAGAACCCATGAACAGTTCTGCCGAACGTACCCGTTTTTGAGATTGATAACGAAGGTCGGCCAGTCAGGTTCTGGCAGCAGTCTGCCCGACCCTACGGCATTGCCCAGCGCCGCGAAAGAGTATCCCACCCACCCGAACGAGAAAGGGGTCGGGACAAATGGCCCCCCAGCCATTTGTGCTATCGTCTTGTGCACGGCGTCCGAGCCAAGGATCATCAGTACCGACATAATGTCCCGCGGATTTCGCCATTGTTGTAGAAGTTGCTCTGCCATTACTGCGGGGGATGAGTAACTGCGTTATTGATATGGTCCTGTCTCTGTAGATGGGGAATTCAGGGCTTAGACGCCCAAGGAAGCTTGGTTCCGAATTAGATGCTCAATTCTTGGCGCCAAGTGAGGCCCCCCATGGAACTACCTGGTTCCAGTGCTTAAAGCAATAGCTTAGAGGTTGATCGTTAGGTTAGTAAGCCCTGTGATGAGTTAGAAAGGGTTTCAACTACTCTAATATGAGAACTGAATTGAGATTTGGGGAGATACCATTCTCGTCACGAATGGTGTCAGGAGTCCTTTAACCTTAAAGGTGCACGGTCTTTTTACGCAAGCCATTCCAAGCCGCACGACGTAGCACAACACAGGGTTGGTCCGTGAGCCGAAAGGCAGTTCAAGGCTAAACCACCATATCATACCAGCAGCAGAACGCTTAATGCACCTAAAAGTGCTGCTTGTATCATTAACTGCGTGCTACTCGAGCGAGCTGGAACTCCGAGAGTGAGCTGAAATGTAACGCATGGACAAGGTGCCGCTCTCTACAATACCGGTATACGATAACTATCATAGTAGCTCTCTGCGTGCCGTACGAAGTTAGTATTCATGATTGCCAGACCATACTTTCATGCCGATTGTAACGAATGAATTAGTCAGAATGGGTGATTTGAAAAGTGAAAGAGGGGCACGGTCCAAGGAAGAGTACCCACCAAAGCCTGACGGATGATCAGCTTGAACCCCAGATCCTGAGAGTAGAATTATTGATGATTCCCGGCTGACATTCAGGTCAAATTTCCCAAATCATGCTAGCTATACCTCTACACTAAATTAGGTTGTTAGAAATAGTAATATTCCCACGCCCAGAGTTAGCTATGAATAGTTACTAACCTTTTTTTTTAGGGGGGGGGCTACCGAGTGGGGGAACCTCGAGCGACTTTTATAGATATGACACTGCGGTAAATTCAAATGAAAATGAAAATGAAAATGAAACTAGTATTAGTGTATGTTCCCCTATAAATTTAGTTTTTATGACCCAAGGGTCCATTATTGTGTAGGCATTGTTATTCAACCCAAGTTCATCGGAGGACTAGGTTCTAGGACTCCTGAAGGCTCCTTATAGCTCCAGCCGTCTATACGCAACAGTTCGATCGATGCAGCGGGGGACGCCTTTGCCATAAGGTTTTAGGGTAAAAAGTACAAACCCCATCGACGACCAGACAGAGCCTAACAATATAACCTGAGAGATGGTATGAGTTTATAACAATAGAGGATAATCATATTATTATCATACAAGTCCATGCAGGGTAAATTCCGCTTAATTACCTAACCCTCTCTTTCTATACTACACATTTTGTACTATTACAGTACAGGCCGTTTCCCGTCAAGTAATAGTATCTAATTAATAGAGCCACCCCGGTAAGGGAACCAATGACGGCAAGGCACTCATACTCGGCCTATGTTACCGGTATTGCATCAGTGGCTTTGAGGTAGGTAATAGTGTCTCTGGGAATAGGGAGTTCGCGAACTACGAGTATTGCGGCTTTGCCAAAAAGTTCTGCTGGAGACCAGAGCTAGTGGTATATATGATAAGTCAACCAGGCCTGGTTCCGTGGCTGAAAATACGCCCCCCCGTCATGGAACAGAGGGGCTCTTTGCCGGGCTTAATGCCTTTTGGTATGATAGTGACTTTGATGCTATGTACATATATACCTCTTTCTTTTATTTTCTTCTTTTTTACGGAGTGGCGAAGGGCTTTGATATTTCAGTCATCCCTCAAGCTTGCCAGACCCCCCGCGGTTTCGTGGGATATGTTCTCGTCAAAGCATCATGACACGTTACTCAGGTCTGGACCACCGCTCCCTTGGTAGAGCGGGGGAGAGGAGAAAGTACCAATACTAGGGAAGGTGGTGGGAAAACAAGCTTTAGTTCGAAGTAGCGTAACTTGGCAGTTGTTCCATCAGAGGTCACGAGTGTTAAGACACTTCACCAGCCTAATAGAGATGTTAATTAACCCCAAACAACAAAATCCGAATCACAAAGTAGTTTTCTCCCCTTACCCTTCCTAGTATGATATCGTATGGATACCTACAAATGTGGTGCAATGTCAAACACCAATCCTCACTCGATTCGACTTGTGGTCGCTCCCAGGATACTGTACTAGTAGATTCCATCGGCCAAGATCGATATCACCAAACCCGAGATATTGAAATCAATGATAACTCCGACTTCGGGGAGCAGTTGAATTGGGGTTTTCCAGGAAAAGATACTACTCCCTTCCCACTCAAGAGCTCTTTAGCCGAACAGAAGGCTAAGCTACAAGTTAGGTTACTATGAGAGGATGTCACAAACCGCAACGCTAGTACTGCCCCCGCATAGCGTTTGATGCTCTACTATTTGGTGAATAATCCTTAACTTAGGTAGTGTGTGTGCACTAGCACTCCCAGATCTCTCCATCCTGTACACCCTTGGGGTTTCACTAAGCCCGGTGCCCCGTTTAAACACCTACAAATTAACCTTCAGTGCCAGTCACCAACCAACAACTCCTTACGGGACCATACCGGGAGAGCATGTTTAGTTTGGGGAAGCCTCCCGTTACTAAAAACCGGGTTCCAAATCGGGCGTATGGCTGTATGGATAAGTGAGTATAGACATATAATATAGGTAAGTACATACTGCCGATTAAGGACAGCAACGGCTTAGGAGGAGGTCCACCATCTTTTACTGTATAGTTCGCTCAGCTTTATTCATTTGCGCGAGACTTCTGGTTTAGCACCTGATCCTACTCGATACTAAATACGGAAAACCGTGGTTACCCCAATAGTCCCAGTGAGAGCTCAAAGAGCAACGCACTCATCTAACCTATCCCACACACCATGTTGTTCCAGCATCAATTTTCTCTATTGCCACCCGCCCACAAACACTGAGAGAGGCAGCATGAACTGCACTCGTCTCGGCCAAACACAGAAACCGACAGTATCTAGTCCCATCCGGCCCCTTCCTTAGGACTGAAACCAAGGCATGCGGAGATGCCGGTTCAGGATTAAGAATGAGCGCAATTTCCCCACTTCCAAGAACAACACGATCGAACTCTTCCCACCCCCTTACAACTCTCCTCCACTCTTCGTCGGTCCTCCCGATCTTTGCCCCCGCCGAGGCCAAGTGGACCGTCGGGTTCTCCGGATCCTCTCCGAGAACGAAGTGATTACCAATGTTCTTGGGCGGCCCTATGGAGAGGAATAGCAGGGCGGGGAAAGTTACATATACCCCATGTGCGTCTCTGGGTGCGTCGAGGCCTTGTGCTACTGCGATCTGCGCCGTTTGCTGGAGGAAGGAGAGGGGTGCCCAACGGTACCCGTCAATTTGCAAGCGGGGCACATTTCGGAATATTATCCCAGCAGGGACAGTGTCTATAAAGGAGTAGAATATTGCCATGCGCTCTCCGGTATTGTCTGTTGCTATCACTCTGGATATGTCGTGGCCCAATACTGCGGTTAGGCAGATGGCCTCGTCGGACTGCCGGCTGGTGGTGCGGTAGCGCAGAGCTCGGCTCAGAGTTGAGAGCCTGAAGGAAACAGACCCCGTCAATGGCAAAGCTAACAAGAGGCTATTTATGGCCTTTTCCGAATGGCAAGAGCTTATGGGGTCCACGCAGAGAGAGTGGAAGGTCACCGGTCCGTCAGAAAATTGAAGCTGCAGCTTCTCACAGTTTGGGTGCAGATTGGATACAACGGCTTCCTGGTAAGTCCACAGGCGTCGCATCCAGGCAGAGCAAAGCAGCCGAGTAGCCTTTTCAATGCGACTAGCCGAGCAAGAGGCGCTCATCAGATCTTTGTCCACGACCAAGATTTGATCTGCGTTTCTGTATGTCTCCTCAAGACGTGCTATGGAGAGTTTTCGGAGCGGCTTGAGATGGGGCGCCACGGGGATGCAAAGCGTGTCCATCCATACCCCGAGCTCGGAGGTGCTATGCATATGGCTCATTGGGTGTATTCCTGAGACCATCCGTTTAATCTTTGTCAACTGGCAGCGGGGGAGACTGTTAGCCCGAGCGTTTCCCAGTCCCTGTGCCCATACATGCGAGATTGCGACATAGGGTGCTGATGTTATGACTTCAAGCTGGATATCCGGCTGATCGCTATCGGCATCTAGATAATTGATGGACACAATAGGTGTTTTTCCTTGCCCGATGACCTCTGCCACCTTTTCCACATCTATTGATATATGTTCGCACCCCCGGCACTGCTCGACATGCTGGGTCTGGTAGGTGCTCTCGTCAACGTGATTAGCAAAGCACTGTTGCGGAGTGCAATTACTATGAGATTGCTGGACAGAGTGAGTCGACAATCGAAGCCTACTAGCGTAATACAGCCCACTGGCATCAAGCAAAGCATGCAGCATTGTTGTAGTACTGATACACCAGCCGGAACCCCGCATACGCTGTTCTAAAGGATTCCGAGCCCAAAAGAAACCAACACCCAGGAGAATCGACTGATCATTTTCTGGGGGTGGCATTGCCAACCTTGTTACGTTCAGGAGGGACTCCCCAAGGATCAAGATGCTGAGCACAGTATCCAACGATAGAGCATCCGACAGCCTCCAACTTCGAGGAGAAAGAGTGTCCGAATACCGTCGAATAGTCGAATCAACACGCCTTAATATTTTAGCAATATTGGTGAGTGCATCCCCCCGAGGAATCCTACTTCGGGTTTTCCCACGTTGGATGCAATTCGCAAAGGTCTTTCGTAGTGGATAAGTGGTTATGCATCGTCTCGTTCCGTCTTGATTGCGGACAACACAATCCTCAAGGTCTACCTCGACGTCCAAAAGTCTCAAGACTTCATACATCATTCCGAAGAACAACCATGACTGCAAAAAAGCGCCTTTTTCTGCAGAAGAGGGGACCTCGTCCCGGTTGATTCGTTGTGGGCCGGAGCTTCCTTCTGAGTCGAAAAACCAGCCCTGGCGAGTGGGAAAATCGAAAAACCCCTCTTTGTCATAATTGTTGGGCTCGCAGAGGCAGGGAATCTTTGGCAGGGGGCTGCCGGGCTCTAGGACATCTGGGAGGTGCCATTGTGGGCGGTCTTCGAGCTGGATGGCCATACTGTTTATTTGGTAGTGCACTAATGACTCGGATCTGGGGTGGACTTGACGCACTTGAAGAAGCGATGTAAAGATAGGATTGGGGGCATGCTTTGATGGAAATGGTTTCACAAAGTTAAAGACCCCGCAGCCCCCGCACTTTTGTGAGGGACAAAACGGGGAATTGATGGGTTATATAAATCTTACTCTAGTGGTGGGAAATCTCTCGCATTAAGGTACAGATTCGGCATATAGTGTTTAGTGAGATAATGAGATTAAAGATAATTGAACAATTATTTTGTCTTAGAATCCTTCGCCCTCGCAATATCATCAGCTTCCTTCCAATACTCCTCCTCGTCAGGTCGTAAACCACCCGGAAAGTAGACATCAACAAGTGACCTTCCAACATAAGGATACTTCCTCTCGATTGCCTTCAATGCTTCCATCACCTTCTTCTCGACAATCACCTCCTTGAACCGGAGGTGAATTCCAAAAGCACTCGGATCTCGCGGGGCACCACAGACAATGATATTCTGTATCATCCCAAGAACACCTACCACTAATAAGAACCAAGTGTTACGCTTCAGCCCAGAGACCGCAATCAATAGCGCAATCCAGAGTGTTGCCATGACACTCGCCAAATATCGAGTATGGGGCATATCAACCCCCCGTCCCCCAGCCAAATCCTCCAAATCCAACCCGACCCCACCGCCAATAATTACGATACAATCCTTCTGCCCATTCCCCCTCGTCAGCACAGCCGTCTTTTTTGTATCCCTCCGACAAGCCCACTTCTCTTGCCTCCACTGTGGGAGAGCCCCGCTCCCCAAAACCAAAAATATGCCACAAGCTGTCGTAAAAAAGATGGCCCAATCCCCCAGCAAAATCCACGGGATCGTCGAAATCACTAGCTGCATAACCGCACATATAAAGCCACTATACCACACCCAATCTCTTTTGGGCACCCCAGCAGCCTTCTTGGGATCGGCCTCGTACACAGCAACGCAAAGAGCAACCCTTTGCTCCTTTGCCACCATTTCCCTCTCAGCATCTCTCACCTCCCTTCCCCGCCAGTACGAAAAATCCCTCATCAACCGTCCGAGTATCCACGAGTTGTTCTGCCGCGTGTATCGTGAGCGAACGTTTACAACTTGGCCGGAGCAATCGGGCGTGGGCAGGAGCTTATTCTCGCCAACGACTGCCAGGAGGGCACTTATGCTGTATGTCACCCATCCGAACGAGAATGCCACGGGCGTTATCAGACCGCCGCCCGCGAGTTGGGCTAGAGCTCGTTGGATCACATCCCCACCTAGAATGAGAAGCAGTGACATTACATCGCTCGGTTGGGTCCATTGGGCTCGGAAGGCTTCTATCGGGTAGGCATTCGGGGACGTGTGGTTAGAGGGTGACATTTGTGTTGTGGGAGCGATGTCGCGGGGAACAATCATGGATGATAGGCGCCTAAGAGCGGTGTATTTTGTGTGGAGCGTGTCAGCAGATCGGGAACGCGCCGATACCGTAACCGTAGTGAAATCGAGTATCGTACTGTAGACAACGTTTGTGGGGGTTTAGTGAAGTGGGAACGAATTTATTATGGTTAACAGGATTATCGCACGGAGGCTTTGGGCTTCTTGGATATCCACCGGTGCCAGCTTCTCCCCTGCTAGGTTGTGTTCTCAGGAGGCGGTGAGCAGTTTTTGAGCAAAACTTCGAAGCGCAGGAGGCTGTAAACCCCTGGAGAACAGTTGGCACCAGAATCTTGATTTGTGCTTTACCAGTAAGTCCAGCGAGACGATCATCTCCACTCCAATCTACAAAGCACTGAGCTTTGATTGACTTATAGGGTAGGGTACTTTACGGTACTCACAAACAAGTTGTTAGAGGAGCTCGGAGGCAGACAAGAGATCCCCTTGTGAGCATACACTGTATCCAGGTTTTGGCCCATAATGTCAGTCCTCTGGAGAGCAATTCGAATGCACGTATGACCTCATAAGATGCCGCCTCTTTTCTTGAAAGTCAAACCAGGGGCTCTCAGGCCGACAGGAGAGCAAAAAGCCACGTGCAGCCGAGTTGGAGTTGGACGGCCAAGGGAGCAATTCACGCTCGGCTGCGCTGGTGAGCAGATAGCGAAAGACAGTTGAGCAGACCCGCTTGGGCGAATCGAACATTTCGGGAAAGAGATGGTGAGGGAACTCTGTAGCCGGAGTGTTTTTGCCAAGAAAACATTGTCCGTCTTGAACCACCAAAGGATTTTCAACCACAAGTCTAATGAGAATTATGGCTCTATTGAGTGATAGAGTGGATGATACTCTACACACTAATAGAGCTAAAATAGAAATATCTCAAGTTCTCATAGAGATATTGGGGTTTAAAGTTTGGCCAGGAACAAGGGGAATATCCAGGCAGGTTAATTTCTGTTAAGTTCCTTGGCAGCGACTGTTAACTGATATTTTGTCCTGATATTAACCTGTAAATGGTCCTTATTGGTAAATAACCTACTGTTAACAAAGGAGAATGAAGGGCCTTAATATAATATATTCGTAACATACAGGAAGCATACCTATCCAGGTTCTCTAGGGCCGCCTGTTTCGGCTACTCGTCAATTCATAAAATATCCGGATATGGAGAAAGTCCTGTAGCGCCAAGCCAACTGAGTATACCGTATCTAAAAGTTTCCTTTCCCGCAAAGGGGCCATAAACTGTGTTGACTACCGATATGCCGGATAATAAATCTCTCTTGACGCCAAGTGATTTTCACTGCTTGTAATGTAAGTTACTCGTAGTGAAGTTTGTGAAATGGACCGGGCTTAGTCACACTGCTGTTTAATCTAAACTAACTGCTTTTGGGGTTCTTTTGGGCTATTTGCGCCTCCATGCAAGCCCGATCCATTTCACAAACGTCACGACACTACTTGCCATTTTCAAAAGTATCCGGATGCCGTCAATCGACTTGGCGCCAAGGCCCTGGCACTGCTGGCGTTGAGTGACCGTTTAATGCGGGTGTCGGTCATATTCCTGATTAAAATTAAACATTAGAAGAGAGAGTTGGAATCTGGGAGAAGGAGTAGAGGGAGAAGGATCGGGCTTGAAAATTATTCCCACCTTTTTTGGCAATATACTAGGCGATTTTTTAAGTATTCGGAATGGGAAAAGATGAGTTACCCGGTCCTGGTATAACTTAAACCAGTTACTCATAAGTGAGACCTCCCGCCTATTTACCTGTATGGTAGTTACTATCCCTAGAAAAGCTATTTCACCACAGGTTGGTCCCTGAAGGGGGATAGTGGCTACCTTAAGAAGTATGGCCTGCTTATGGGTAACTACCTTAAGTTATACAAGGGTCGAGTAACTCATATTTTCCCATTCCGAATACTTAAAAAATCGCCTAGTACTGT
>Ga0307509_10005767_pt1 | contig 17029 bp, 14 predicted proteins | sample 10_EM_MG_FD_202245 | JGI IMG/M metagenome (GOLD analysis project Ga0307509, IMG submission 202245) | Populus trichocarpa ectomycorrhiza microbial communities from riparian zone in the Pacific Northwest, United States - 10_EM | ecosystem: Host-associated > Plants > Roots > Unclassified | place... | reverse complement strand
CATAAATAAAAAGTCATTAATGATACCTAGAAATAAAACTTGAAAAATCAAGAGATGAGTATAGATCAAGATATTAAATCTCAAAAGATGAGACATTCACCCTGTTGTATTTGCTAAATTTTTTTATTAAAATAATTTTTTTATTAAGAAAATGATAATAAAAATAGAGACACAAATTAAATTGATCGAATAAAATAAAAGGAAAAAAAACAGCATACAAGGTTGCATATATTAAAAATATTATCTGAAAATAATTTTTTTCATTTTCAAAAATAAAGTTCATCCATACAAAAGATAAAAAAAAATGTAGATGAATCAGAAAAACTTTTCAAATTTAAATGTATAACTATGAAAATAATCATCATTTAAAAGAGGCTCTTCAAACAAAATAAAAGAGAGAAGGGGTACTAATTTAAATATAAATTAAAAAAATAGAGAAAAAAACCATAAAAAAATAATCATTAATTTTAAAAAGAATTAGAAAATAAAGAAGCAAAAGCTGGGTGTTGATGGGCCTGACCCATCTTGTCAAGACCCGCGTGATTGGGCCCTTAATTATTATTTTTTGCAACAAGTCGTCCACCCCAAAATTTGTTTGGAAAAAAAAATCCAGACGATATTGCGTCGTCTGATTTGCCCAGATTTTAACTATTATGGTTGCTGAAAAATCGAGGCTTAAGTTTTTTTTACCAAAAGACATGTTTTCAATCCTTTTTTTTTTTTACTCAAAACATCTTTAAAACATCGTAAGAACCATGATAAATCTATCTATGACCAAAAAAACAAAACCGCCCCAAAAAACAAAATCAACCCGAATTCAAAAATTAACTCGAGCTCAGATTTATTTTTTTACAAACTTTAAAGATAAAAAAAAACCTAATATAAATTGTCCTCATCAAATAGAACCATTTGACACAAATATCATCCGTTTTGGTGATCTAAATCGATCTCAACGACTTTTTTTTCTCTTTACTGCTGGAATCTGGCGACTTCTCTCTCTTTTCTCTCAACTAGGGATTAAAAAATAACAAAAATAAACTTTTGTACCAAATTGAATTGGAAAAATATTGAGGTACTAAAATTGTATAATTTGTATAATTTTTAAAGTTCAAGGACCAAAGTGTATCTTTTGCAAGACTTATAGCATGACATCCATGTTTGACGCCTTTTTCATTTCAATCTCTCTTCTTTCAATCCCTCCTTTTTATAAAAAATCGAAATTAATTTGTCTTCAATTAAGACTAAATCACCAGGAAAACAAGTTTAAGAATCAAATTGAAAAAACACAAAATTTTGCACAACTCATCCAGAGTAATGTATAAAAGGATGAATAGTGGAGTCTTTCACGGTGAAAAAACCCACACCTTTTAGAGTAATAATTAATAATTCTAGTTTATCAAATTAAATCTTTGCATTTCTGTTGCCTGTTTTCATTATGTTCTATTCATGTTCTAATAATTGGAGGGCATGGTTTCAGATCTTGAACAATTTTAACTATTAATTAGTGCACGCTGGCTTGACTTTTTATTCAACTTTTTTTACAGTTCACACTCTGCTCTCTACTTTTCTTTTTTTCAGTTCACACTCTCCTCTCTACTTGCATTGACGGATTGTGGACGAGTTATGGACAGGAACGAATAATAGTTTTCACCACCAATCGAAAAGAAGTACTTAATCCTGGAACAAATCCTCACCCTGCTACAACCAACATCTTGAACAAATAATATTTTATTATAAATATCATGCTATCTTCACTTAATAAATCAAGATATAAAAATTATTAAAAACATAACTCATCCTTACCCTGCTACAACCAACATCTTGAACCTATCTTTGACTGTAATGTTACCGAGTGCCGGTAATCAACACATAGTTGCCAACAAGCCCTTTGGTCCTATGCAACTCCGCCATTTCTACCTCCCACCAAAACTGCATCCACAGCTCATTGATTCCTAGATAATTGGACCCAATATATTTAGCCATTGAGTTCCAAAGACAATACCACATCCTTCCACAGGTAAAAGAAAAAAGTCCACGTGGAACTAAACCTTTTGCACTGAAAAATAAAGATCTTCACACAATCCTTTGCTCTTCATTTTGTTGCATCTAAATTAATTCACCCTTTTTGTGGGATAAAATCCCATTTTTGTAGCTAAATTCGAATTCAAAAGGTTATGGGTAGCACCGGAATCCACCAATATTATAACCACAAAATCCTCGCATCCTCCTTTCGTGTAACTCGACCGAGCTCAACCGCTTGATGATGGAGGTACGGGCTCAGGCAAAAGATGTAGTTGAGGGTAAGGGTGGTTGTCTCGTGATTGATGGGGCTTTCCGAGGTTCCACCCACCCTCCCCTACGTTCGTTATGTATATCAGACTCATAGAGTCGTGCAATAACAAATGTGTTAGACAAGGAATTTGGATTATATGTTTGGACGTCAGCTAGTATTGTGTCCTTTAACCCACTCACGAAGCACACAACTTGTTCTTTAGATAAATGGCCACCTCGATGTAATCATGGATGCTCTATGGTTGTTTAAGATTTGTGAGATCCCCAAAAAAACATTTGGTATCTCGAAGGCCCGTAACTCGTACGTGAAAACTTCTTAATTGACACCCTCCCGACGATGTTTGAGATGTTGATATCATAATTGGACATCACCATCCAAGTTCTAACTGGCCATGGGAAGTTTCTCCGTCTCTTTCGCGCGTTGGAACTCGAAAAATTACTCCACCTAACAAATCCACCTGGTTTGATCTTCCATGCCATCATAGCGTGGAAAGTTCATTGTCTCGATGATGAAATTGAAGGGCTAGTGGAGACTGGAGAGTACTAACGTAAGCAGAGGAACTAATGGCAAGTGAAAATACTGATGTTGACCTTGAAGGACTTGTTAACTTCCTTAAGCGGAAGCATAATGAAGTTAATGAAGTTAAGAGTGAAGAGAATGGAAAAGTTGAAGATGGAGAAGCAAAGAAACTGAAAGCTGATGATGATGAAAAGAAAATAGTTAATAAGTTTATTAATAGGAGTAGAATTCTTAGAGCTACAAGAGGTGCAAAAAGAAGTAATCGTGGGCGAAGAATGATTCCCACAAAAATGTTCGTTGTATCAACCTTTTCTTCTTGTTGAAAAATTTTCTTCTTGTAACAATGTTCTGAAATTGATTAATTAGCCCCTTTGAAAATATTTATCCTCTTAATTTCCCCTTCAAAGGGTACTATTACTATCCATAGCAGTTGAAATGAAATCCTTGATTTGGGTCTTCAATCTCCATAATTCCTCTATTGTCCATAAAATGGCGAAGTGGAATCATTAACAATGCTTAATATGATTTATAATATTGAGGAAGAGGAAGCCCTCCTTATCGTTTATATGTGCAGTTCTTTATGAAATGTCTAGTTTACGGGCTATTAAATATTGGGTTTCTCGAAACACATACACATGAAAAAAAATAATAAATTTAAAATTTTTTAGAGAGTTTTAAGATCCTCTTAGATAAATATAGAGTTTGTTAAGGTTTATACAAAGATTATCTAAAGATGAAATGTTTTTTTCAGCTTTGAATAATTGTTTCAAAACTGAGTTGTCGCAAACCACAAGTAGTTGATAAGTGCAAAATATACATATGTTTTTTTTTCTTTTACACTAATATTTTTAATGTATTTTGAGCTTATTTGAGTTTATTGGAAGTTATTTTTATGAGTTTGGCATGCCTAAAAGACCTTGTGAATTAATCGCTAAAGATAAGAAATTCTGTATTTTATGCTTTGGACCTGGCTTCTTGCGACAAGTTTTTTTCCAAGTTAGAGTTCCCAAATGAGAACATGGGCTTAATCTAAGTTGAAGTACACATGTCAAGGTTTCTAGGAAGGTATTATGGACAAAAATATGATCTCATTTGGATCTCTAATCAGATCTACAAACTCGGGTCAGAATCCTACTAGCAGTAGGATTCTCTGCTTTCACACTAGATATTCAAATGGAAATATCTTAAGCTTTAGATATTGAAATCATGCAATTTAAAAGCTCAAATTCATCTAAATACAACTTTCATGAAGGACTCCAAGTCAGATAAAGTCTTTTTGAAAGCCAAACTCCGGACACAATCTGAAGGGTGAGATGGGTCTCCTAATCTAATAAAGAAACTAATGATATCAAGCATTCCACTACGACTGAGAGTTTGACATAAAAACGATTGGTCTTAGGACCCAAAAAAGTTGCAAATCGAACCTTTAACATGCCATGAATGAATTAATACAGCTGTGATGGTCGGATATTGCAAGAAACCAAGTCAGTAACAAAGTCTAATTTGCAGCAAAGTTGGAATTACAACAAAGTGTGATAGCATGAGAGTAAGTTTTCAACACAAATTATGAGATATTTATCTAACCTTAAGGACCAGATAAAGAAGGAAAAAATTATGTATCATGAAGACTTATAATTTTCCTAATAATCTTGAAGAAATTCTGTAGCCAAGGGAGAGGATAAATAGAGCAGAACATAACTGAAACATGGTCGAAATCTTCTCTGTTTTTGTCAATTTTCTAGTAACTATGAACTAAACTCCTGAATTCGATTTAAGAGGGATATACACCATCTTCATTAGCACGTTGTGAGAAGTAACGTTATCATTTTAATTCTTTCAGATTCAAGTATTTATTTTTTCTTGTTCAGAATTATATTATTGATTGACATTTAAATTTATTGAATTGTTTTGAGATAACATGTATAATTTCTAGTTTCTTTTAATATATAATTATTGTTAGAGATTAGAATAAAAAGAAAAAAAATTAATTTGATTGCTATATCTCTTGATTTATTAGTGTAAGTTTAAGGGAGAGCAACAGTTACAACCACCATTAAAGTGAAATAACTAATTGGCCTTGCCAAGTTCATCTTCATCCTCGCCTCTTTTTTTTTAAAAAAATAATTATTCATTTACCAATGCACTGATATCAATGTAAATTTCACAGGTGCACGTTTGACTCACCGCCCTTGCCTTTCGTTACACTTATAGTTTCTTTATCTAACCCTGTTTTCTTCTTATCGCTCTCCCTCCCTGTGTTTTGTTGTTTTGTGTTTGTTATCTTTCCTTTTCAGGTCATCCTGTTTCTCATCAGTTCACAATGGCTGGGCCTGCACATAACTATTACTTTCCTGGGGCTGAGGACGATCTCGCAAGGCAGTTGGCTGAGACCCTGGAGCCCTTGCGCTCCAGTTACTTTCCCATTGATGGGTGGACACAGCAGTCATTGTTGGATTCTTTCCTCTCCGTCAAGAGCTTCATCAGTTGTGTGAAGATCGTCTGCGCCATTACTGAACAAGCTGCTAGGGATGATATCTTAGCCCTTGGGGTTAGACGCTTCTTCTGGAATCAGAATTATAATTGCACCTTGGTTCAGCTCTTCAAGTTCTGTGGCTGGCTGAGGACCCCGGAGGGGGCAGAGCAGCTCGGAACCATTCAGAAGCAGGCAACTCTGAGGAAGAGGGCTAGGCCCGGGCAGGAAGTTGGGACTGTCGCTCTGGTCCACATTCTCAGTCAACAACTTTCTGATTTTTTGGAGGAGAAGAAAGGAAGGAGGTTTGAGTTAGAGGATTAGATAACAGAGTTGAGGCTTCAGATCGCCATGAAGCAGGCGGAGTTGGCGCGTGACATCAGTAGGCTTGATACTGAGTTCAGGCCTGCATCAGAGTATAAGCAGATGGATGAACAGGACCTTACCAGATTGTGTTTCGAGAAGTATGAGGAAGAGTGCCGGCGGGATGAGAAGGAGGCCGCCCCCCTGTCCGAGTCATTACTGGAGATGGTGCGTACCAGGTACGCCAACGAAGTGAGGGAATCCCACATGTATGAGTTTTGCCGAGTAGATGGCCGTAAGGAGCTCCTCCTTGATTATGCTCATCAGAAGATAGCCTTCGCGGTTCAGGTGGCTGAGCCGAGGGTGGGGAATTCCTTTCGTCGCTACTTGGCAGCGGCAGGTGGAGAAATGGTTGTTGAAGTTCGAGAGGAGGTTGAGGTCCGACCTCCTATCCCTCGTGCTGGTAGGGGTCGAGGCAGAGCAGGTCGGGGGGCCGGCCAATACGCCGCTGGCGTCATTACTCGACACCGAGCGCGTACTGGTCAAGCAAGTGGTGGGGAGGAAGCCGCCCCAACCACTCAGGCAGAAGGTCGAAATGATGGCCAGGAACGTGGGATTGCTATTCGGGAACCTGAGGCTGGAGTTCTGAGGCCGGTCAGGGAGCAGCCGGGGGGGTCGATCCCCCACGCCCGTAGTAAGTTTGAGGCCAAGACGCGGCGGGTGATCGGGGGGAGAGATGGCTAGCTGGTCCTTGGATAGTATTAAGTATAGGGGCGGTGGAAATTTTTCAGATGCAATAAGATTGCTTGCGGATGCTTCAGAAAAGCCGCCTGGAAGCCTTTTGAGGAGGCAATTCACCGTTCCTACAGCTAGAGAGGCTCCCCTACTACCCGCCGGTCTGAGGAGCCATTTCACCGTTCCTATATGAAGAATTTTAATAATGATGCTACAGCTGGCCCAGTCCTCCGGGCTTTTGGTATCAGGAGGAAGATGGGTCTGAAAGGGGCCATCGAAGATTATGTATGGAGGTGCAATGACTCAGCGGGCAACGGCGTCCCTCCGGAGGAGGTTCTTCACCACTGCGAGAGTTGGGTATCGGACCAAGCTCCTTCCCCCTTGATGAGGCATGGGAGAAACTGACCTCTGAGAAGCCTCTCGGGAGATACGTGATGATGCTGGATGCCTACGAGCAGGCTTTCTCCTCTCCACTCTACAACATTCTCTCCCACCATACTAATGAGCAGCGGCATGATGAGAGATCTGGCTTCCGGAATACAATTGTTAGGGCCTCCTCAGATTGGGGGAAAGCTTTGGGAGGAGGTGAAGAGGGCAAAGTGTGTAGTTGAGTTGAATTGGAAGAAATTTGACAGGGAGAGGCCAGCAGAGGACATCAACTTTATCTGCCAAGTGATCATTTCCTGCTTCACTCCATCGAATGAAAGGGAAGAAAGGTTGTTGAGGACTTACGGGATCATGCTGAGAAGAGCACTCATTGAGAGACTGTTCATCACTTGATCATTATGGAATTCTTTAAGAGGATGGGAGACCGAAATGTCTCGGTGAAATGAGAATTTGTTTTCTTGTTTAGTATTAATTATTTTAGTGTTATTTTAATTATTAAAATAAAAATATATTTTATAGTATGAATATTTTTATGAATTTTATCAAGTTAATTTATGGTGAGCATAGTTATAAAACCTGGTCCGGTAGTTAACCTTGTAAAATGACCGGGTCATGGGTTTAGTGGGTCAACTCGGGTCAAGAACCAAGACACACATTAATATAGTTGTTTTGACATAAAATATCACATTAACATATATGCTAGCATAATTAATTAGCATTAATAGATTAAAATGTGTATTTATCTTCAAATAAACAAGCATTTAATATAATTTAAAAATATTAAAAATAAAAATAATAAAATAATCAGCTGTTCTAAAAATAAATAATTTAACATGATATATCATGTGACAACATCAAACTCTGAATGAGAATCCATAAAACAAATTAAAACCTTGGTGATGGGTGAGATATTCATTCCTTGCTGTGAATAAGTGTACTTATCACAATAACATATCAACCAGCACCCATTTCTTAATGCTTTTTTTATTTGAAAATAATAGACATCTTTAGATGGGTTGTTAGATGAATAATGTTTTTGAAAAGAGAAGGTAGTTCCAAGCACAAAGTGACCTTCCACATTTTCTCCATGTAGCTGCATCAAATCTCCCATTCACAGAACAAAAAACAGAGAGTTCTCTCTCATTTATTTCACTACTATCTTCACACATGAAGAGGACAATCAATTCGTCTAGCTTTCTCATTTTCGGTCAAACAATAAATGCCCATTCCTCCTCATCCCATACATATGGTTTCTCTCCATCTCAGTTCCACCATCAACACCACTCGCACAAGGCCATCTTTTACACCAACACCTACCATCAACAGCCCCCGTCCATCGATATTCCCAGCAACACCGTTTCATCTCCTCATCAACAATAGTCGTTGATTACTCCTCCACCGACAACTCTCAAGCTCAGCAAAGAAAGAAATTAGGGCAGAAACTTTTAACTTTCCTTTTGTTGTTATTGTTAGTAAAGTTAGTGTGTGTGTGTGTATCGGGTCTCACCCGGGTTTGCCCGGGTCGACCCGCCGGGTTGATCGGGTTTTGCCGGGTTTTTGCATTGACCGTTCTTTTGCCTAACCGGACCGGTCTAGCTACCGGGTCCCTAGTCGACCCGCCGGGTCGATCTGGGTTTAATAACTATGATAATGAGTTATGTTTTTATATATAAATTTAAAAGAAATTGTTATTTCATTTAATTTAGTAATGGTGTGAAACAGTTATAATTGTTTATACCTAACCTGCTAACCAACATCCTAGAAGCGTAGTTATTTATAATATATATAGTCTATATTCACATGAATTATTTCTTAATTTTTTCATATGGAATATTAAAATTTCAAATGTATTTTTTAATTTTTTCGAGTTAACTCAGATTGACTCATGTCAAGGTACGCGCAAATTAGCCCACACATCCACTTTAATAAATAAATAAATAAGTTCCATAACTATTTCCATAAATAAACAAAGATGGGATGCGATCATACATCGCCATTTCAGCATTGACCAATAAAAAAAAAAAAACTTTTATTATTATTTCAGATGCCGCAAACATTAGCACGCAGCCCCTTTTCTCTTTTTGTTTTTTTTTTTTTTCTTACCAACCTTTTCTTTTGACATTAAAGATTAAACATTAAAGAAGCCTGTAGGTATATTTATTGAACTGAGATTTGGGATTCAATTTGGTACAAGACCGGGTCAAATGTTACGAATCAATTAAAAAACAATTAAAAAGAAAAAATATATATAAATTTTAACAAAATCAATCAAATCATGAATTAATCAAATCAACTCTAAATTAATATTTTAAGCATTACTAGTATTTTAGGCATTACCTACCCACTGGATCGTGCTTGTAAGCTGTAAAAGAAAGAACAAGAAGAAGAAGAAGAAGAAGCTAAAAGGGATTTTGATATGATTATTGAACTGAGTATATTACAAAGCAACCAAAATATGATTATTAAGCACGTCAACTTCATTAGTGGAGTTTCACATACGCTCTAAACTCTTTCCACATATAAAATATATTGATATAGACTTTATTTAATTCGATTTTTCGATACCACCAAACTTTTTTGTCTGCTATGGTGCTCGAATTCATCTCTTGTCTCCCTTCTCTCTGTGAGCTTGTGAGGTGGTATCCCTAGTTTTCTTTCACCTTCACGTGCGACTATTTAGAATTACAGTAGCGGTTCTGATTTAAAATGTTTTTTTTGTTTAGAAATAAATTAAAATAATATTTTTTTTATTTTTAAAAAATTATTTTTAAGATCAGCACATCAAAACAATCCAAAAACATAAAAAAATTATTTTTTAATAAATAAAAAAATTTAAATTTTAAGAGAACGCGGTTTCAACAGTATTCCCAAACATTTTTTTTTATCAATAAAAAAAGGATCGTGCGATAGAAAAAGAGGGGGGAAACTCCATGATCAGACCCTCAAATATAACCAAGGTTTCAACTCTATACTCCACATATAAAAAAGTCTCAAAATCACTTAATTAATCACATCCAATGCAATTTAAGGCTTTTGTACACTATAATCAAAATTTTCCATCAAATAACCTCCAAAAAGTTTAATTAACACACAATCTAGATGTACATTAAGAAAGAAGCATAAGAAAAGGAAATTCAAGATACTACTATTGAAAATCATAGATTATTTGACTAAGGCTACACTAATGACATCCTTTCAAGCTAAAAATCACTTGAGTTGTTTCTTTTTGTTTTTGAATACCCGTAAAGTGAAGCAGTAAGAGAATGACACTGAATTGAATGGTTAGTTTGACAAATTATTTTGAGAAAATGTAAAACATACATGAAATTCTGAAATTTTTTATAAAAAAGATTATCAATAAGTATGCGCATATTTATTGAAAATAACTTTTATTGATAGATGAAGGATGATAAAATTTCCATAAATTTAAAAGATCTATACCAATAGAGGAATTTAATGGGAAAAAAAGAACTACTAATGAAAAGAAAAGATATTATTCCAATAAGGTTTAAATTCAATCAGATTTAACCAATTAATAATATCATTTAAGATTGTAATAACTTTATTGATTGAGAGGAGTGTTATTATTATCCACTTGTTTTAAAATTAAATCCCACCAAGTGGATTGAGTGAAATCTAAATCGGGTCGAGTTTTCATAAAAATAAAAAGAAAATTAACTTAATGTGACTTAAAAAAAACTTAGGTCACTTATTATCTGGAAAAATAAAAAAATTCGCTTAAGCTTATTGATTTTTTTTCTTTTTATTTTTTTTATTTTTTTATAAAATAAAGAATATTGGATTGATAAATTCACATAACTCGTGATTCAAGGCAATATCATTTTCCATAGATGAAAAGTTGAGATTGGATGTATCATTATAACTTAATAGTTGCCCTAGACTTTTTGTAGATGAATGACCTAATTGTAACCTCAATGATAGTTAAAGAGTGTATATGTAGTTTGGCCAAACATTTGGCATCCCTATCCATCTAAACTTACCATGAGGACTAATCCCTCTTAACACCTCTCATTTCATTGAATATTTGCTGTCCTAATTATGCAAGACTCTGCCTTTAATGGGTAAGCTAGCTGATCACATGCTCCTATTAGCAACCGGCTCACATTTCCTTGCTGAAGAAGGATACGAAGAATAGACCATCACGATAGCTTCCTTCACTAGCCTATAAATTCGTACTCCAAGGCTCATATATCTCACCAACCAGACACCATTAGCCCTCTCTGAATCTCAAAAAGGTCCCCTAGTTTCACGATCTTTGCAACCATCACCATGTTTTCTCCAACGAACATGCCTCAATCAGTATCCACATTATTCTCTGCTTATGCCGCTTTTGCAGGATCAGTGATGCTTATCCGTTCCATGGCAAACGAACTAATCCCTTATGAGCTTCGCTCTTATTTATCCACTGCTATTCGCTACCTCTTCACTCCTCTCTCCCCTAACATCACCCTTGTCATTGATGAGCATTGTGGCATGTCTCGCAACCAAGTTTATGATGCAGCAGAAATCTATCTCAAAACCAAAATTAGCCCATCAACAGAGAGACTCAAAATCGGCAAGACACCAAGACAAAGGACCTTCTCTGTCGCAATCGAAAAAGGTGAGGTAGTTACAGATGTGTACGAGAATATCAAGTTGAAGTGGGCTTTTGTGTGTACAGAACCACAAAACAACAGTCACTCCGGAGAAAAAAAGCGTTTTGAATTGTCCTTTAACAAGAAGTACAAAGAGAAAGTTATGGATCGTTACTTGCCTCATGTTTTGAAGAGGGGTAAAGAGATAAAAGATGAAGAGAAGGTTGTTAAGCTTTATAATCGCGAGTGTCCTTTCAATGATGAGGATGGGGGTGATCATGGTGGCATGTGGGGGTCCATAAATCTTGAACATCCCTCTACTTTTGATACTTTAGCTTTGGATCCAGAGTTGAAGAAGATGATAGTTGATGATTTGAAGAGGTTTTTGGGAAGAAAAGACTTTTATAAGAAAGTGGGCAAGGCTTGGAAACGTGGGTACCTGCTGTATGGACCACCTGGGACTGGAAAATCAAGCTTGATTGCTGCCATGGCTAACTATCTCAAGTTTGATATCTATGATTTGGAGCTAACTAGTATATATTCTAATTCCGATCTGAGGAGGGTTCTTCTGTCCACCACGAATCGGTCAATCTTGGTGATTGAGGATATCGACTGTAATATGGAAATGCGGGATCGGCAACAAGGAGAGGATCAGTATGATGGTTCTAACTCCAGGGTTAGTAATCATTTCCCTTCAAGCTTAAAATTTTATAATCTGCAATTTATATTGTTTGTTCACAAAATGGCCTAATTTGTTAATTTGATTCTGTTCTTGTGTCTTTTTTGCAGTTGACACTATCTGGATTGCTGAATTTCATTGACGGATTGTGGTCAAGTTGCGGTGATGAGCGAATCATTGTGTTCACTACCAATCATAAGGACAGGCTAGACTCTGCTCTGCTGCGTCCTGGTAGAATGGATGTGCATATTAACATGTCTTACTGCACACCTCAAGCATTCAGTATTCTGGCTTCCAATTACCTTGGCATTCGCGACAAGAACCATTATCTCTATGACGAAATTGAAGGGCTAATGGAGAGTACTAACGTAACCCCAGCAGAGGTAGCAGAGGAACTAATGGCAAGTGAAAATGCTGATGTTGCCCTTGAAGGACTTGTTAACTTCCTTAAGCGGAAGTATAGTGAAGCTAATGAAGTTAAGAGTGAAGAGAATGGCAAAGTTGGAGATGAAGAAGCAAAGAAACTGAAAACTGATGTTGATGAAAAGAAAATAGTTAATAAGTTTATTAATAGGAATAGAATTCTTCGAGCTGCAAGAGGTGTAAGAAGAAGAAATTGTGGGCGAAGAATGATTCCCCAAAATTTTTTCGGTATCTGAACCTTTTCTGGATGTTGAAAATTTTGCTTCTTGTAAAAATGTTCTGAGATTGATTAATTAGCCCCTTTGAAAATCTTCATCCTCTTAATTGCCCCTTTAAAAGTACTATTACTATCCATGGCAGTTGAAATTGAAATCCTTGATTTGGGTCTTCAATCTCCATAATTCCTCTATTATTCATAAAATGGCGAAGTGGAATCGTTAACAAAGGCTAATATGATTTATAATGAGGAGGCTTTCCTCATCTTTATATGTGCAATTCTTTATGAAATGTCTAGTTTGCTAGCTACTAGATGAAATGCTCTCTCCTGTCATTGAGTGTAGAAAAATGAGAAATTTCTCTAGCAGCAATAATGCAAAGGAAATTTGGTTGTCAGAGGAAAACAACAAGAAATAGCATTGAACCTGGCTTGGATGGAAATGGAAACCTTTTGTGTTCTTGCATAACCGCGTGGAAATATAACCCACAAATGGTCTAGAATTTTGCGAAAACTTGGTCATGGAAACTGTTAATGGAGTAACAAAAAAGTTCAAAGCAATTGCATAGAGTAGATGCTTGTTAAGTTTAGCTAAAAGGCCTTTCACTTTGGCGTTGACATCATATATCACTTTAGTACCATTTTCTTGTGTGCTTATCATATAATAGAGGATGCTTCAGTGCATTAGTTTTTTTGCATCTTTGCCTTCTCCACTTATTTAACTCTGGATTTCCAGATTCCTACGAAAAGAGTTGTTCCTGCTTCCCATTGTAAGTCCAATCTTTTGGGAATTTTTATTCTTGTCTCTTTCAACCTGTTAAAATAATAGGTTCCTTGCCTTCAATTTGATTCGAATTTTGTGCTGCAGGACAAGTGATTTGTTTCAGAAACATCATCTGGTCATCTGTTGTATAGGGGAGAGTGTTAACAGTGAGCAAAGTCAACTACAAGTGTCAGGTTCCTGACTCAAAAGACTTGTTATTTATTATTATTTTTTCTTTTATTGAGGAATGAACTTGTTCTCCGTTTGGTTTGTGTCTGCTTTCTTGCTTCCTGCCATAGTGTAGCTCTCTTTCTTGTTTCTAGTTTGAATACGATAGTTACTAGGATCGGAAAAGTGGGTTTGCAGCCAATATTGTTGGCATTGTTTCTTTCTGTTTGTATGCGTGGGTTCTGGGTTGCAATTATAATGTGGATGCTGATTAATGCCAGTGTTTCTGTTTGGTAAATTATCAGCCCCAGAGAGTATCTGGGCTTGACATAAATGGCTCAATTCAACAAAGCCAAATTGCATTTTAGCTCATAATATTAAAAAAATGAGCTGTTGAGGAGTTAACTTTCTCTATATAACAGCTAAACGAGTACTCTTTTCTGTTCAGAATCATGATGGGTTTATGCAGAAGTTCTGAAATTGAAGGCAGTACTTGATTGTTTATGCAACAGACACCAGTTCCTATGTTCTTAGCGAATGCATCATTACTTGATAGTTCAAGTAGAAGTCCTGTTTTGTCCCTAAAATTGCATTTTTAGCTCATCCTGATGGCAAACTTGATAAAAGCTACATGAGCTCTGTCTCCAGTTTTATCCAGGTAAGTTAAATACTACCTGGATCAATCCCATTTCACTTCATGTGCTAAGATATCTCTCGATATCTTCTGGAAATCTTGCTATGACGCATGAAACCCTTATTAGAGAGAACAACAGTGTGTGGAAAATTGAGCGATTGATGATGGAATCTCTCTCAGATTTAGAAATGGAGTGGAAAATGGTGCAATAATTGATGCCATCTACGAAAATTGTAAATGCAAGTTGGGGTCCGAATTTGGTGTCTTTCCCGGTGGAAGATGGTTGGTTTAGAGGGGTGTTCGGACAAAGGGAGAATACAGGAGATAATGTAAAACCAATGTAGCTGTAACAGTCTCCTATTTTGCTTTTGTTTCTTGCCTGTGACAGGTATGCTATCAGCTATCAACGAGAGTACTGCTGTGATTTTTTGCACTGCACTTACAGATTTTCAGCTATTAATTCCTGCTATTTGTTTAGATTCTTGGACTATCTTATCTCTACATTTTTTGTACTGGACTATTGTTTTGGTTCCTATCTCTCATCTGTTTCGTTGATTCTCAAGCTACTGAGATTTTATCCTTGTGGTGGAATTTCAATGTTGCCATTCATAGTAAATAGGATTTCAATCTCGCTCGCAGCTTTCTGCTACTGTTGCTAATGTCCTCACAGGTCTCGGGAATTGCTGGATTATGCTTTTGGCTGCCTGTACAATCATGTTTTTTTCTCCCATTTCCCCTCCACTGTGTACTTGGTGTAAATTTGTTTTTCAATTGAAAATGCTTTAAAACAATGTTTTTTAGTTATGTTTTTTTTTTAATTTCTGACATTATCACATCAAAACTGTTAAAAAACATAGTTTGATGTTTTGTTTATGCAGAAAACAATTTTAAAAGCAAGTTTAATCACGAAAATAAACACTCCCTGTAATTGTGTTGTCATTTCAGCTAACCGTATCCTGGTATTGTTGCACAATCTCTGCCGGTGAGAGTTTTTTTGTGTTGGTGTTGTGTTACTTTGTGTGGGAGGTTTTCCAGCTCAGGAATTGGCTTCCACACTCAGACTGCTGTAAAAACTGATGTGCTTATTCTTGTTTCAATTCAAGTATTGTTCCGGCCAATACCCCTGTTAGGTTGCTGATTGAGGCCAAGCACTTGGCTGCCATTGTATCTTCTCCTGCCTTTTAGGCATCTCCAGAGGGATTAGCCAAAACAAAAGTCAGAAACTCTTCCTGTTAATTTAGCATATTATGTTCTGTTTTAGCAGCTCTATCAGGGTAGCCAAAACAAAAACCAGAAGCATGGAGGAAGAAGATTATAGTCGTGGGCTAACAAAAATTTGTCTTTTTCATCTTGTCTCTCGCTTTCCTTTTCTAAAATCGAATAATAACACCAAGCTTTCACTTCAATTGTCATATTTAAATGAGTTGTTAAAATATTTTTTTTAAGTTGAAAAACACAAAAAAATAAATTATATTTGCACTATTTAAATAACTATATTAATAATTTGGTTATTTTAAATGACTTTTGTCATTAAAAATACTCTTAGCTTTTTTGGCTCCTCATATTCCTGTATTCTAGATTGTTCAAAGAATTCATTCTCGTCCTTGAAGAGTGAAATTACGACCCTATTTGTTTGTTGGAAAGTAGTTTTTTTTAGAAAATATTTTTTTAAAATAAATTCCTAAAAAGTAAATTATTTTTCGATATTTGATAGTATCATAGAAAATAAGTTGAAAAACACTTTCCAGTGTTTGGCTGTGTCATGGAAAATGAGTTGTAAAATAAATTATTAATATTTTTTCAAGTTTATTAAAATAATAAGGAACAAATTTTACAAATTAAAAAGTTGAATGAGAAAAAAATTTAAAAAAAAATCTAATTTTATAAATTATCTCAAATAAAATAAATAACAATCAAAATAATAGAAATCAAATCTAACAGATAAAAAAGTTGAAAGATGATGAAATTAAAAAAAAATCATAATTTCATAAATTATTTTAAATAATTAAAATAAATAACAATCAAAAGAATGAGGATCAAATTTGATACATAAAAAAATTCAATTAAGAAAATAATAAGAGAAAAGCAAATAACAATTATAAAAATGAAGATCAAAATTGATATAAAAATCAAATTAAATCAAATTCTAAAAGATGAAATTGAAAAAAAAAAGATTCAAAACAAAATATATAGCAATTAAAAGTTTAAGGACCAAATTGATATAATTAGCAAATAATATGACATTTTAAAATTTTTCATAACTTCTAAAATGTGTTTTTCGTCTAAAATAAAAGGAAAATACTTTTCTAGAAACCAAACCAAATTTATTTTTGACTAGAAAGTTTTTTTATTGACAAATTTTTTTAATAATAAATAAATATAAAAAATTTAAAAAATTATTTTTCATGAAGCAAACGGGATTATGTGATCTCTGCTAGGCCTAACTTCTTCAAAGACTGGCGCCTTATTAATGTCTAAGTCGTCAATGTACTCCAACACTCGGCAACATGAAACTACATCAATATGTCATTGACAATATCATCGTTAGCTATATTTGGAAGTCTCAATGATGAATTTCTTAATTCTAGCATAATGATTAAATTATTTTTAATTAATTTGAAATTAAATTTTTTTCAAATTAAATCATATAATAAATAAATCCAATCTCATGGATTAACTATGCGAGTTGTTGATCTATTCATAACTCAGATTAAATTTTAAATGATATTAGATGAAAATTGACTTAATGAGATCAAACCAACTCAATAGATCAACTCACAATCTAATAAACCGAGTCAAGACCCTACCAAATCTACTTCACATAGCAACTGACCTGCCGGTAACTT
>Ga0307509_10005766_pt1 | contig 17030 bp, 22 predicted proteins | sample 10_EM_MG_FD_202245 | JGI IMG/M metagenome (GOLD analysis project Ga0307509, IMG submission 202245) | Populus trichocarpa ectomycorrhiza microbial communities from riparian zone in the Pacific Northwest, United States - 10_EM | ecosystem: Host-associated > Plants > Roots > Unclassified | place... | reverse complement strand
CATCATACGCAACCGGGAGGGGAGCGCACACGGGGGGGGGTTACAGTAATAGTACGATAGATTTTTTAACTAGCCAGATCAAAGAGATAAAAATTACCGCAGACATGAAGCGAAGCGAGGTGTTGTGGAGCATTCGGTCGGTCCAGTTGCTCCTGCCCCCTTCACTTGCTTGTTCTTTCCTGTGATAGGAAGAACCTGTGATAGGAAGAATGCACTGTTACTCGAGTGTATCAAATCTACAGAAATCAATCGGAAAACATCATAGAGCTAACCCTTGTGTCCATGGGGGTGGGGGGGGGGGGGGAGATTTATAATATAATATAATATTATCATGCCCATTGGATTTTTATGATAGCAGGAATTGTCGTCTGATTTGTTTTTTGAACTTCTACGGAGGAAACTATGATACCTTACCCCTTGGGTTCCTGTTGCACGTGATGGGTTGGTTGTGTTACCCTGTGTGGTGCAACCCTAACCCTGTATATCCCGTTCTTAGATATGGGGTTACTTGTTGGTATGTGTGCGTGCTGGGTATGATATGTACATGATACTGCTATGATACTACATATTATCGTGCCACGCGGGTAGTAAAAACACCCGGGCAGAGGTATAAAAAAAAGAATGAAAACTCGGAAAACTCGCGATGGGGAGAGGAGAGAGAGAGTACGCTAGGGGTTTATGTCGATCAATGGGTGGAATAAATAAATAAACTTTGCGGGGGGGGGAGGGGGGGGAAGAATGAAGGAAAGAAAGAAGGAAAGAAAGAAGGGGGCATGAGGTTTGTAAGAACTTATAATATACATAGAAAATAACCCAGACCAGACCAGACCAGGCCAGACCAGACAGGCCAGGCCGGTTTACATCGATATCTATGATACTAACTCCTCACTTAAAAATACGATCATCATTTTTCTTTTTCACAGAGGTCCGGGAGTTTTCAAGGAATCCCTATAAAGACACATACTTATACGGGAGTGTTATCATTAGTCAGGTAGAGTATGATAAATTCTTGTATAATCCAGTGTCACTATCAGATTATCAGGAGGGATTGCGGCGTCGACCCGGGGTGCCGTAGATTATGTGCAGTAGGTATTATAGGCATGTTTGAGCGACAAGCGATGATATGATACTAGAATTGCGAATACGGACGGTACGGTACCAGGTAACGAGACTCGGTGTGTTCTGGCTCTTACCATGGGAGGAAAAAAGACTACCGTAGACTAATCTTCCCTACGGGTTCCCGCGCGTCTGAGTAACGGGGTTTAGAGGCTGGTAGCGGAGATACGCATACGGTACCATGTGTAGTGGATTACCTCATAATACAACGCAATGCGGAAGTTTTGCTAAGACGGCGATTGAACTCATCTCAGCAGCAGCACCACAGTGATGACAGTATCATTTCCTCTTGTGGTCAAGGTTGGAGTGGCTCAGCAGGGCGGGTTTCAAGAGAGGTTCTCAAATATTATTATATACATTTACTTCTGCGCCAAGAATTGGCATATTCTCCGGAATAGCTGTGGTGCTACGGCATGGTGCAAACTGGTGCCAATTCCTGGCTCGAGGGGCGAGAGCAAGCAACATACCAGTACCATTACTGTATCATGTTCTCACAAACTTCAAAGAGAAAACTTCTCAGTGCACAGCCAACTTTTATTCCACGCTCTTAGTAGATAGTTAGCCCCGACCTCGTCGCAACAAAAGCAAACTGGTAACCTGCCGTGAGATATGCACGGCTCGGATTTTACAACAGGCCATCGTTGACAAAATATCCCATGCAGTACCCATACCCATACATGCCATACAAAGGTACAACCTCCGACAAAAAGTTACAGAACAGTTATCCAAGGTTAACCAGCCAAATATACCCCCGCCCGTTCCGGTATATACTTCCCACCCTTTGTACCCATCATCTACCATACCTACAATACCCCATCCCCATCCCCATCCCCCCCCCTCTATCCCATCCCCATCACTCTAACCCCTCCGCGTGAGCAAAAAAACACCATTATTAACACTAGCATACATAGACTATTCCTTCCCCCAACCCCGGAATTCCCCAATTCAGTCACAATTCTTCAACGGGGCTTCCCCTCCCCTCCCCCCTCGCGCAGAATCCCGATACATACCACACACACACTACCTACCTACCTACCTAGTTAACTTACCTGTCTGCTTGCCTGCCTGCTTGCCTGCTTGCTTGCCTCCTTGGCCATCGCGTGGTATGTAGCAGGATGCGGGGAAAGTCAGGGAAGGCGGGAAGGGAGGGAGGCAGGGAGGGAAAGAGAGAAAGGAAGAAAGAAGCTTCCCCTCGGATTCTTTCCCCTCCGTTACGGTATTTTTCGGGGGGAGGGGGCCTGTTTCAGGTATATGCGTAGGATTTACGTACCGGCACCGCATTATACCTTGAACTGCTGCACCGCAGCACACACTTTGTACTTGCTTGGGTACTTTGGGTGGATCTGTGGTGGGTTACTTGTGCTCGTGCTGGTGCTGTATCGTGGGCATGTATGTATGTATGTATGTATGTATGTATGTATGGACGTTACATATGTGCTCACGAGCGGGGGGGGTAGGGGGTGGAGGGGGTTTTTTCTAGAATACGACATCTTTGTGTACGGCACAGTACCGGTATTGTGGTAAAGATGTGACACTATATCGTGGAGGAGCAGTGTCACAAGATGGGATGGCGGCGAAAAGCAACACGACAACCTCGCTTACTAATAGGAGGTTAAATTTAGGTTAATTAGCTGGCGGTTAAGCTGTGAGGAATAAAACAATCTGGTGTGAACGCTTTTCCCAAGATGTTCGGCGGAACCCCGAAATGGACGAATGCATACGAGATCAGTCGAAACCTAATAATACTGGCGCTTTTTTTATATGATATAAAAAATCAACAAAAAAATCAGCTTATCATAAACCTCATCCTCCAATTAAGTTGGCTCCTAATCCATTAGTCGGCTTAGTAGCTTTACAATAATAATAATATTATCATGGATAAGTATCGCTGAGCAACCTTCTTCTTCTTCGTCGCCGAAAGTTAGGTTAGGAGGGAGGGGGGATGGGACGATTCAAGCAGTCAACCACCGCCACCGCAAGAGAGGAAAAAAAAAAAAAGGTTGGCAACTGTACCTGCGCAAGGCACGGTACGCGTGTCGTAACCACAGTGCATATGACATCGACGCTGAACGCAACAACGCAACCCCCCCCCTCGGGAGCGAAAAAAAAAGCAGCTCAAACAAAGAAAAGGAAAATAATAATAATAACTTTTATCCCTCCGAAACACACACAAGGCCAGATTCGGCAACAGTTAACCGAACTTGGTTCGGAAAAACAGGATTTTTAGTTTCCTTACCCCCCCCCCGCTTTCACATCATCGCTCAAATGACTCGGCACTCTTGACTGGTTTAAATGTTCGCCAGCGAATCACAATGGCTCGGGTCGTTCCTAGCTACAAACTCGATTGTTTCAGACTGGCAAAGGGATAGTTAATAATGCCTCCTCCTTCTCGCCTCACGCGGGATGGTGGCAGGCTGGACTCGTGGGTGGCGGTGGTGGTTAACAGCGGATGCCTCAGGAACCGGGAAGGGGAGAGAGCTCACCCGGAATCACTCGAATACGGCAACTCGGTAATTATTTTCTCTCCTTCCTTCCTTCCTTCCTTCCTTCCTGTCCATAATGCTTCTACTACTACTGTATACTGCTACTCATGCTTGTAAAGTATATGGGTCCACTCATAATAGTGTCAATCACATGATGATAGAGATGAGGAAAGTGGGTACAGGACGAAACGTAACCAACCTAAATTAGAAACACGGCCAAAAAACAAAAGAAGATATGGGGTGATATCTTAGGGCTTTAGAATGGAAACCTTGAATCCATTTTCCCCACCTTTTTTCATAATGATAATATTCCCTATTATTATTATTTCTTTCTTTCTTTTGGCTCTCACCCTTTCGTGGTTGCCCGTTTGCAATCCAATCCGGTTCCCGAGAGGCCCAGTCCGGCCGCCGGATCCTACAGTACCTGCGCTGCGTTGTTGCTATATTATTATACTATACTCGCTGGCGTTATGCTTGTTTGTTTTTGCACAGCCGTTTAATATCGGCTGGATGGACATGGGACCGCTGTGTGGGCGAAAAAAGGAGCTAAAAAAAACATCAACCCAGCATATGTTGTATCAGATCTCGGCTGATGGATGGATACTGTGCTCTTTGGAGAGCTGTTTAGGTCGGGTTCGGGTTTCCGCTCGCCCGCAAAAGCTGTCACTGATTCATCATGGCTCGTCACTCGAAGCGAGGCAGTGCCGTCTTCGGAGGAGGGGATTGGGAGATGTGCGGCGATCTTGGGCTTAGCGCCAAGCGTGCGCGAACTTCCTCTGTTGATCTGGGTGCGACTGCTGCGAGGCATCGTGAAATCCACCTTATTATCCTCGCCAGCCTTGTAATCTCGGGATTCAGGGACCACGGGGCTCCTGAGAAGGATCGGCGTTTTCTCTCGACACAGTACGAGATCAGCTCTCAGGGCGTGCTGGATCTTATTAACTGGTGTTCGCCGTTCTGTCGGCTTGTCAAACTAAACCTATCCTAGGCCAACGGGCTGATTCCCGTTGATAATCTGATAGTGGATTTCACGAGATTTTACGGTCATAGAGTTAGTGGGCTTTGACTGGAAAGTGTGGTCACGTTGCGGGGATGATATTGCGATCCTCACCCCATATATACTTGCTGAACGGGACTAAGCTCGCTTTGTGATAGCTAAATTTGGTGGAACACGCTTGTGTACTAGTGTCTATATACTTTTGGCCAGGAATCGTAAACTTAAAACAGGTTACTGGGGTGTGCGTGAGTCCGGATATTAGTCTTTGCTTCTGCCGGCAACCCAGAAAGCCACACGATATGAGTGACCATCAATTCTCAGAAATAGTGGCCTCCTGCGGGCTTACCGTAGATCTTTCAAAAATGGTCATAAGACGAGAGAGGAGATAGTGGAAAGGTGTAACCTCATATTCTGCCCTTATTGGGTGAAGCTTAGGGAAGTGCTCCGCTTTTCCTCGGGTACCACCTACGGGATCGTGAGGTTTGACTAAATAGCTATGGTACTAGCAAAACATTGCGCCATATCCCTGGTTTGAGCCCTGGTTTCACAACGCTGGACTTGGAAGAGCGCTGGATGTGGTGTGCTTTCGCGATCTGGACTGCTTTCAACGGGTAGAGACGTCGATAAACACCCTTGGGGTAAAGATGGTCTTCTAGGTCCTAGTAGCAGTCGGTCAGAAAGGGCAACCTTTGAGCCCCGTCACCTCGGACGATGCAATCCGTGCGGGATTATATTTGTGACAGATAATCCAATTATCGGCCATACATCAAGAATCCAAGAATCCACTCTCGCTGCCTGTGAAACAAGCTGTATGTAAGTCTGCTGGTGGGGAAATGCTTAAGTAGATTGGATTGGGAAACCGGCCGTGGGCAAAACGTGGAATCCCCCGGCCCTAGTCTCTCTTCCCGCGGCAGCCGGCGGGGATCATCCAAGTCCATCATATAGCACTTCTTGAACATCCCAAAAGGGTTGGGTATGCATATCGCGATGAAGAGTTGTAGATGAAGGTTTCCTTCTGGTCACCTGCGCAATTGGCCGAGTACCCTATATACGTCCGTAGCTCTGGAGCCAACTATCAGTCTATCAGTACTAAAACCACCACAGTGAGATATCGTGGGGCCGTGTAAGGTAGCACAAACGCACGGTTTAGCGGAGAGAAACTGGGTTGGCTTTTGACCATCTGGACCCACATTGGATGCTGTAGGGTAACGCTGTGTAGGTGTTACAGAGCTGGCCGTTGATCTTACCCACAAGCCAAACCAATAGATCACGCGGGATATAGAGGAGTAGCGTGGTTCGAGGGATGCATGTATTCGATAGTGTTAGTGCAACCCGGTTTGGTTTGCCTCTGCAGGGGAAGTAATGCTGGGTTATGTGTAGAGCCTTGGCTCCAGAGTGAAGCGAATGCGGGTGGCTTCGGCAGAGGCCAAGCCCAATGTTAGGGCCCGGATGACCCTGCAAGTTTGTTACCGCAGTATTATAGTTGGCGATGCTGTGGATTTTCAAGCGTCCGGGGGGGATCACGAGTGAGAAAACGTGATCAGGCTTATTCTCCTGTGGGCTCTTGATTCGTCTAGTGAGATGGAGGAGAGAGAGGAGGGTTTGAACTTTAGAAATGAGAAGAGTCGCTATTGTCAATTGTAACCGGAAGGAGGGACCATGCGCGAGGCTGCGTAAGAGATTATTTTAGTTGGTGTTGTCTAAACGTGTTTATTAGGAAGTTGAGGTTTGCGCTGGTAGGCTGCGTTATTCCATTGGAGGACTCCCCGTAGGAATCTGGAAGAGATTTAGAAGTGGTCCTGGTATATTTTCACGCCAAAATCTAGAATATCGTCTTCTAAATTCTAAATTTTCTAAAATCTGAACCACCCCTCCCCCCCTGGTTCGGATTTGAAAAGGTTCAGAATCTGGAAACTTGAATACAATTGGACCAGCCCCAAGACTACAATTCTCGACACATTATGCCCCAGTTCTGGATGCACAAAATGAAGAACTAACCAGCTACAGCAGGACACAATCCTATGAAAAATGATTCCCTACTTGTACAGTATCTGTTAGGCTTCATATGTGTGGTTTCAATTTTCCGCAATGATCATGATCTGGAAATTTGGAAAATCGTTATTCTCTATGGGAACAACCTGTGATCCAGATTCTTGCTCCAAGCTCCAGATTTTTCCAGATTCCTACGGGAAGTCCTCCATTGGGCCTAACATAGCGTTAGGTTGCTCGCTGGGGCGAGGAACCTTAAATCATATGAAATCACTCCATCTTGATGTCATTGATTGTGCCTTATCTTCCAAAAATAAATCCTTGAAAAGACCTCGTTAACATCTTTCTTTCCCCTCATAATAAGTCAACTCTGTACAGCAGCTAAAGGTTGTTATGTACAGGATACCACTATTTCCAATTATACCTTCCGTCCGCCTTCTCGACGCATGACATCATAACCTTCCAGAAGCTGTCAACCCCAACGCTTCGAGGAACCTTAACCCAAGTCACAGGCTTTGCACCTCCCTTGCCTAATTCCTCTCCCCTGACTTCCTCATGGGCTTGGTCCCTTGGAGTCTTGGTTGTCTGTCCAATTTGTTCGCCATGGCAGGCAACCTCGACTTGAACCTCCTCCATATCCCACTCAATATCATTGCCGGGGATGACAGCCGCAACGGCTAGGGGATCATGAAGTGGGGGGCCGGCAGTGATATTAAAAACATCGGCATACGTCTTCGAGAAGAAAGTGAGAAGGTCGTGAAGCATCTTGCGGAGTTTGGTAGTGGGGTGGGATGTTGTCATAAGCACAGTTAGGATATCAGACGTCGCGAGCACCGTATGTGTCAAGTCAAGAGGAACTAGTGTTATCCGGCCAGAAAGCTCAGGGTTGGAGAATACTGATTGGGCGGATTCGGGATCGCACTATTAAACGTGAGTTAGCGAGATGCTATGAATGGAGATACCTGGAGGGTAACGAACATAGATATTGAATTCTGCCCACTTGGTAATGTTTCCCCTTGCGTCGTCTCTCCCACCAAAAGCCCCTCCCATGATGGAAACACACCGGATATGCCCCACTACATCTGGGAAAACGGCAAACAATAACGCAATGTTGGTCAGAGTTCCAGTGGCCACAACTGCGCAAGTTTGGAACGGTGTTTTCATGATAGCCTCGTACATGGCTAGAATGCTATTCCCTGGTTTCATAGCAACCTTTGATTCGGGTAGCAAGGTGGTTCCATCGATACCAGAGTCGCCGTGTATATCCGGAGCATGGACAGCAGGCCGCATGAAAGGTTTGCGGGATCCGGCATGCACCGGAACATCTGTCCTTCCAATTGCGGTGAGTAGTGAGAGCGCATTGGCAGTTACGTTGTCCATCGAGGAATTTCCATGAACAGTGGATATCTGGGCTTGTTAGAAATTGCACCAGAGGGGACCTTTGCTGGGTTGCCTGAATCTTACACCAATGAGTTCGAGGTCGGGGTGTTCAGAAGCGAGAATTATGGCGAATGCATCCTGAGTGGTAGTTTCAGTAAATTGATCAATTGAATTTCTGACATATTTTTGTTTTATTTTATTTTTAAATGAAATGGTTGAGGTAAGAGCTGCGGTTACATACATCGTGGCCTAAGGGGGTAATGTATCAGCAGGATATCCAAAGCAACTAGTCACTGCTTGAGTACAAGCGCTACACAGGAGTCTACAACTCACCAGGGTCGCAATCGAGCCAAATAGGGGTCTTGGTAGCTGTCATTGTCGGAGAGGGGTTATATGTTGTGCTGGTGTTGAATTGATGAAATGTGCCGTACAATAAGATGGAAAAAGGCCCAGTATTTATTGCAAGATCCATTCCCCCTCACAAAACTTCCCAACGATATCACAAATGCACTCCCATGCACTGCGCGGGCCCTCAGCCTTGAGCTGCAGTTGATCCTTACCAGAAAAGCCTGGAAAAAACACTAGCCGCGCCTACGATCTTACTAATCGTTAGCAGCCGATGACACTGGCCTTTCCTTTCTCCCTCTCATCCTGACAGCTCTCCTGCACTACCACAACCACCCCTCCTTTCATTCGATCATCAGGCTCGAGTTCAGCTGATATTTACAAAGTTTGGCCTTATCTGCCGATGATGCTTCGGCCACTGCTATACAAGGACCTTGACGAATCCCAAAGAGAGCTTCGTCGAAAGTCTCTCGATTTCCTTGGATATGCGGTGCTATTCTCACAGCTGATGGCATTGATGTATGTCTACGTCTACGTTAATTTTTTGAGATGTGGGGCTCTTATGAGATTGGAGTGGCGACTGAGGTACCGCATCCTAGGAGGTAAAGCTCCCACAAGGGGCAGGGTGCAGAGTGTGGGCGCAGCTGTCGTTTATTGGGCGTGGGTGGGGTTGATGGTATGGCTTTGTGTTAAGGATGTTGAGCAAGGTAAGTACCGCCTGAACTGATTGAATTTGGAGGATACGAGCGGTGGGATCGTGTAAATTAGGTTACGGACAAAAAGAGGAATAAAAGTTTAGCATATTAACAACTGATGAGCAAAATTGTAGACTACCTCCACCTCACAAAGGCGTTTGGTATGGCAGCTGCGGCAAGCCTTCCGTTAAACGTACTTCTAGGAATGAAGTACAGTCCATTGAAACTAGTTTTCCCGAATTTCAGTTACGAGGGACCAGTGAATGTCGCCCATCAATGGCTGGGAAACCAGATATACCTGCTCCTGACCGTGCATGTTTGTTTGTACCTAAAATTCTTCTGGGACACTTCTCGCATGAAGACCCGTTTACTGGAGATAGACGCCCTCTGTGGTGTCTGTGCTTTTGGAATAATGGTTTATTCCCTCCCGTCATGTCTTCCCGGGCTTAGCTAACTTTCAAAGACAACCCTAGTAACTTCTGCCCACCCACTCATCCGAAAATCCTTCTACTCAGTCTTCTACAACTTTCACATAATCCTATCAGTTCTCCTCCTACCCCTTCTGTACTTCCACGTCAGTCACTGCCGCCCATACATAATCCCCACCGTCGGGATGTTAATAGTTGATCGGGTCCTCCGAGCAATGCTCACTATGTCCACCACCGCAACAATATCCCCAGACCCCCAGTCTTCAATCCTGGATATATCCATCCCCTTCCCGCAAAAACCACCTCCACCCGCCGGGTCGCATATCCTACTTAATATCCCTTCGTTATCACTGTGGACAAAAAACCCATTCACGGTCGTCGAGTCTGGGAACGGGCATGTGAGAATTGCAGCGAGAGTCCGGGGAAACATCACGAAGAAGCTGACGGGGGTGACTAAAGTCTCTGTAAATATTGAAAGTGGGTATGGCGGGCATGGGGTCAACAAAGAGTTAGTTGACGGCGTGGATAGAGTGCTGCTTATTGCCGGAGGGATTGGTGGGACGTTTACTCTTCCTTGGGCACGGTTTTTGAAAGCCAATGGTGTTGATACGAGGTTTTTGTGGGTTGTTCCAAAAATAGGTGACTTACTATGGGCCGGCGATGGAGTTACCCTGGCAGAGGTTTATATCACGAGAGGACACGAAAGTAATGAAGGTGAAGAAGGGATGGAACTCCTTGATGCGAGTGGTTCTCGGGATGCGCTGGGCGTTCCCCCGGTTAGCTTCAGCTCTGGAAGGCCGGACATTCGGAAAGCTATAAGAGAGGTTGTGGGAAGAGATGGGAGAGTGCTGGTCATGGTGTGCGGCCCGGACTTAATGGCAGAGGATGTCAAGAATGCTGTAAGGAGTCATGTTCTCACTGGGGGAAACGTGACACTTCACATGGAGGTTTTCGGACATTAACCTAGTTTTCTTGGAGGTTTCATTTCATTCTTTTTATAGAATCTGATAGTTTAGGATATCAACCCATACACAATTTCCATAATGGTACAGTCGCACCCCGTTATAATGGAATTCTCTATACGGGAACCTCGCTATGAATAAAGCTTCTGGGAATTTACACCCCTGCTTCCACACAGATGGACCTCGCTGTAAGGAATTTCTTCCAAAACCTCGCTATAGCGAACGAAATCCCCCAAAACCCCGAGCTCCTGGCTTCCCTGCAACTGTATACTTTTCCACGTATCCCAAGATGAAAAAACAGCGCCCGAGTGCATACCCATGACTAACGACACCACTACAACCCTCCCCTCTCACCTCCTTCACACTTTCCTTCCGCGTGCATCAATACTTCCCACTAATCGGTACGAACAAAAAAGAAAAAAGAAATGAGCCCCTTCTTCCTCAATGGCCCCGACACAGTCGCCCGCCAATTGGCCCCGACATCCCGCCAGTCCCTCCTCCTCCTCCAAAGTCCCTCCCACCTCTCCCCCCCCCTTTCTTGTTAAACCTTTTAACTAACCATCTAGTAAACTTTCTTACAGCCTACTACCACCACCGTCGGGGAGAACCAACAGCAGCATCATCAACAGAGGGTAAACCAAGCCCAGGCCCGAAGCCGCAATTACCGGTTACGTTACCACCGATGAATACATCACCGCCTTTGGGGATTATGCTCAACCTTTCCACGCCCGCGCCTGATAGACCGTTGGCTGCCGAGGGACCGATTGCGATTCCGAAGAAACATCCGGGGAGGACGTCGAAGGCTGCATTGAAGGCGAGGGAGAATGGGGAGGTGAAGGCGAAGGAGGAAAGGGCAGAGAGGGAGATAGGAAGCGTGGAAGGGGAATTGGGGGTGGAGAAGGTGTTGACAATAGGATCGTTTTGATGCTTTACCAAGTCGAAGGGTGGGAAGGAGTGGTAAATACAGTACCGAGGTATAATACTGTAATTGCGAGCTAATAAATAAGTGGTGTCTTCCTTTCCTTTTCCGATATCTTTTGCTAGAGATAGTGTATCCCCTATAAGCGAACTTGTGTGCTACGGAGACACTTCAATCTATTATACTAGAAGAGTAGGAATGGTTGGAACTGCCGGTTAGCACATTCTTTCGGTCATGGATCATCACCCGTGAACTATTCAATTGAGGATTTGGGTGCGTGCCTTTAGAATATATGTTTGGAAAACTTAGTGCAGGCGACACGCGGCAACACTAGGGAGATCCCACAGTTACGCCTCGCAAATTACGACATCCGTAACAAGATTCTATAGATGAGAACGAAACGCTGAAGTAGTAAGTAGTCTTTAAACATTTCAACTAAACAATCCCAGATATCGAAAAATCAAACATTGCCAAAAAAAAAAAGTTCCACATATATCATAATACCAGTATCCCATGTAACACCCCCCTCCACCATCCTTCGCAGGTGTTAGATATCCAAAGAAAAAAGTTCCGCTTCATCCCTCGAAAGGAGAAAATTTTTTTCTTTACACCCATCCCTAACAACAAACCCCTCCCCCCTCCCCCCTCCGAACCCTACCTCCCCCCTCTCAAAGATCCCACCTCCGCCAAGTCACCTCACTTCTCCTATTTAAACCTCCCATCCCTCCTTCTTCCTTCTCTTTCCTTCCTTCCTTTCCTCCCCATCATCAGTAAGGTGTTTCCACACAAACAACCTTTCAAAATCGGAGCTTCGCCACGCGCGACTCGCTGGGTGCTGTTCCTATTATAAATGAACTTTTGCCCCGTTCCCGGCTCCTTAGATTAACTTCCGTTAGACACCTTGGTTTCCCCCCCCTTCTGCTTGTTCCCTGGAGACTGGGTTTGAAGGGGGGGGGGGGGGGTGCCCGCGGTACATACATGTATGTTTTTGGACTGTCGTTTCTGGGTGGGTGGGGGTGAAGGATGTTGATAACATTATAATAATAATATTATGGATACCGTGGAATGGTCTTTTCTCTCTTCGTTCTCTACGTTGGTCGTGGTGGTGTTGTGTCCTGTTTTTATTATTATTAATATTTACGCTTTTGGTTTGGTGGGTGTTTGTTTTCTGGGGGGTGTTCTGCTATTGAGTTCTGGGATTTTGGTCGGCGTGAGCGCTCCGCTCGGGGTTCGTTACTGTAGGGTGATGTTGGGATTTTCTGTTTTCCTCTTCTTTTTTTCTCCCATTCGTTGCTGCCATTGCATTGCGTTGGGACTTTTGTATTATGTCGTGCTCCTCCCTCCCGAGCTTGGGGTTATCCGTGGTGGAAGTGTTGTGCGAGTGACATGTTATGTAGATGGCACGCCCTGTTCCGTCTTTCAATACCGTACCTGACGGCGCAGATCAATGGGAGATCTCCCGCATATCGTAGAATTCCTGGAGGCGAAACAAACGGACGGATAGCAGATGTCTAAATAGGGACTAGCACCATACACGGGAGGGAAGGCGGGAAGGGAAGGGAAGGGAAGGGAAGGGAAGGGAAGGGAAGGGAAGGGAAGGGAAGGGAAGGGAAGGGAAGGGAAGGGGGAAACTGCGACGTCAACTTAAGCTTCCGATAACAGCGCCGTCCCGCATAAACCTGGCAACGTGCCAAACGGAACCAACTAAAATAAAATAAAAACGAAAACCTTCCATCCGGAGCACCAAGTACCCCACCACCACCACCACCACCACCACCACCACCACCACCACCACCACAATCTACAGACCACAAACCAAAAACCACCACAGAAAAAAAAACATGACCACCCCCACTCCAAATACCAACAACACCAATCCCAAATCCCAAATCCCAAACCTCCCCCAATCCCTCTACTACTACCCCACCTTCCTCCCGCCGCAGACCACCTCAACCCTCCTGCAAAAAGTCCTCTCAACGCCAAAGCCGAAATGGACACAACTGAGCCACCGCCGCCTCCAATCCTATCCAACATCACTAACACGCAGCACGAACACCCTCTTAACCCCCCCTTCCTCCTCCTCCTCCTCCTCCTCCTCGTCCACGCCCCTACCAGCCTGGCTAACAGAGCACATAATCCCGCGCATGCAGCAACTCAGCATATGGACGGGCGCGCCGCACGGCGGGCCGAACCATGTGCTTGTGAATGAGTACTTGCCCGGACAGGGCATCCTGCCGCATGAGGATGGTGGGGCGTATTGGCCTGTTGTTGGCACGGTCAGTTTGGGGGGCGTGGTTGTTTTGGATGTTTATGAGAAGAGGAAGGGGGAGGATGGGGAGGGGGTTGGGGAGAGGGTTGGGAGGGTTTTGTTGGAGGATGGGAGGTTTGTTTTTCTTCCTTTCCTTTCCTTTTGTTTCGTTTCTGGAAGGAGGGGGATGGCTGATTTGTGGTTTGGGTTTGGGGGTTTTTTTTATAGTTTACTGGTCACTATGGGGGATATGTACACTTCGTATTTGCATGGTATTGCGGAGGTTATGGTTGATGAGGACTTGGGACCCGAGACTATTGCGAATTGGGGGTTGCTGGGGGATAAAGAGAGGTTTAGGAGTGGGAGGAGTGAAAGGGGGACTAGGATTAGTTTGACGTATAGGGATGTGCTTAAGGTGGTGAAGGTTGGGGGTGGATTTCTACGAAAGTGAGGGTGTGTGTGATACCGGTATTGGTTTGGTGGTGGTTTGGTGACGCGGCATCAGAATTACGGCGAGTACGAGTACATGACTACATAAATGATTAGAGGACCACCCCTCACCCCCCCAGTAAAGTCTAGTTAAAATAGTAAGGGTAACATGTTCCATCTCCCTGTTCAAAAAATAAATAAAAGACAATCACAACGTTAGCATTAATCCCCTCACCCCATCCCTGGAAGAGTTAAGAGAACAAACCTTCCATACTCTTCTCCCCAAACTTCCCCATATACCACTCTCTATTCAACATACTCGTAACGCCGAGATTAACCCCGACGAAGATCAGCGCAGTCAACATGGTAACATTGAATGGCCCACGACCCCTCGGGGCACTCATGATTGCAAGGCCAAGGTAGACAAGACACTCAGCAAAGTAATGCGGACAGACCAGCCTCTGAAAAGCCGGGTGTACAGGAAGTGTATACTTCTCGAGACTGGCAAGGTAGGCATGACAATCGTGCTGAATCCCGGAGCCAATGATAAAGAACAGAACGCCAATGAAGGACTTTGCGCTGGGAGGTCCAACGAGGGAGTAGACATTCATGGGCGTAAACTTGAAAGCATCAATCGCATCTAGCCGTCACCACCATGGGCCACCACCATCAATACCTCCCCCCTTTTAAAACCCGCAGAGAAAAACATACCAGTCCCCTCAGCCCATCCCCCAACACATACACACACGTAAAACACTAACCCAAGCGCATAATGCGCAACCGACATCCGACTTCTCCCCCCCCCCTCCGCTACAGTCTTCTGCACAAACAAACACTCATACAACCTCCTCCCAGTCTGCAACACCAGGCAAGCCCAGGTCAACACGACCTGGTGAATCGACTGCCCACCCATACCGCGCCGGGCGCCACCACCAGTAGCGGCCCATTCCGGGGCCTGAAGGTCGCGCAGAAGTATATAGAGCGGACCATGAGTGGAGATTTGCTGGCCGAGGAGGAACAGCGTGGTCAGCGCCAGGATGTAGAAGTGTGTGAAGAAGGAGTGCGGGACGGTGTACGTTGCGAGGTGGTCGAGGAAGGCTGTTATGGGGTTTCTGGAACCTTGAGGGGAAGTGATGGTGGCTTTGGCATCTTTGATTTTCGGAGTGGTGGGCGTGGCGGCTTTTCCGTAGGCGAGGAAGCGGGAGCGAAATGGGGGGATGGATTGGATGAAGAGGATCTACGGATTCACGTTGTTAGCTTTCTCTTACGGCTTTGTTAGTTTGGGGGAGCGGGTGTAGAGCTTACTGTTGCGGAAGCAAGAACGAAGAATGCTCGCAATAATGTTGGTACAACCATTATTATCTCCTCGCCTGGTCTCGAGCGCAGTGTGATACTTGTCCGAGTGCTGTGGACGATGGTGGTCACGTTGTTCAGCCCAGCCCAGTTCGGTCCCCGTTGACCCTTCCCGCTTTTAGCTCAGAGAGGCTTGAAATGGGATATCGCTGTAGCAAGCGTGGAACTGCGACTCGAGCAAGTGCTGTGCACTAATTATCGCAGGCTAACCTAAGGGTGGTTGGGTTCGCATACGGTGCATTTGACAACCACGACGCTATCTTGCAGGCTTCAACACTTCTAGCCTACCATGATGTGCGATGATAAACCAAGAGCCTTTCCCAAACGCCACATTTCCACCACCCCCATTTATGCCTGCCTGCCGTTCCTTCTTCCCAACGGCCGAGCGTTTCAAACTCAACGGGGAAGGGAGTGCGTGCCGCTGCCTGCGAAAAGAAAAAAAAGGAAAGAAAAGTCACCTCGACAGCCCTGGGTAACAATAATAATATTCACAGGCAGGCATCCAAATTTAAATGTCGGTACGGTACCTAAGATACGAGTACGGTAGCGTATTGGGCTAGGGAGTGGGTCAGATGGAGAGAGAGTGGGTCAGCTAAAATGCACCAAGAGGGGAGAGATCTGGAGATCTCAATTGAGGCCCAACAGGAAGGGCAGGAGATATTTCTGATATGATAGCACATCACGTTGGATTTGCCCTTTTTTTTTTGAGCTGAATTCGGAGGTTTTATTTTGTCGAAATTTCTGCAATGAGGATTTGCGCAAAATTCGTGGGATAAAATGATTCACTTCGTCCGACCCACTTCCCGGTCCAATGCGCTGTCGTAGGCACTGGAATAATTGGACTGTGTGCTAGGTATAATAATAGTCCAAAATTTCCGCCTTGGAAAAGGGGCGAAAAAAAGCACGCCAAAAAACCTGCTCTCCGAGATGAATTGAAAAGAAGAAGAAAAAACCATTAGACCTTCCTGGGGGGGGCAAATCCAATGTCCTAGCAATTATTCGAGCTCTTACTGTATTGTACTCGAGCACATGTAAAGTTGAAACGGGGGTAACTCCGACTTTCGAGATAGAGTGACTTTTGTGATGTGGGGATGTATGTACCAGTACTGTACCGTAGGGTATAGGTATTGGCAGAAGAGGAAGGAGTCTTCTGTCGTTGGCATGTATTATATCTAGGGGATCGAGAGTTTTTTGGGGTAGGATTGTGGGGGCGGGAAGGAGGAGAAGATGGGGATGAAGGGGTTACTTTCGAGGTACTTGTACGGTACGGCAGAGCATTGCTGCGAGCACCTGTCCCAGGCAAGAAGCCACCAAAAACAGAGAATAGCAAGATATGTGGTATAAAAAAAAAGAAGTTTGCATATTTGAATGCAAACGCAAAATATACCCCCCTCTGCTTTTGGCTGCTTCTTGCCTGGCACAGGTATGACACCGGTACAGTACCGGTAGTTGTATGATAGCTGTCATGAGTAATGAGTAGAGTGGATTGCTTCGGTAAACCTAGCCGCAGGCATTTTGTTCTCACCCCCCCCACACCACCACCACGATCACAACCGCGCACTACTCGGGTATGGATCCAAAAATCGGAAAACTTATGGTGGCAAAACAGGGAATAGGGGGATGATCGATGTGGCGGCGGGTGAAAAGCGATCAGGTTGGGAAACATCTTAAACCATAGCTGTTGCA
>Ga0307509_10005765_pt1 | contig 17030 bp, 15 predicted proteins | sample 10_EM_MG_FD_202245 | JGI IMG/M metagenome (GOLD analysis project Ga0307509, IMG submission 202245) | Populus trichocarpa ectomycorrhiza microbial communities from riparian zone in the Pacific Northwest, United States - 10_EM | ecosystem: Host-associated > Plants > Roots > Unclassified | place... | reverse complement strand
CCCCCCGCACTTGATAAAATCTTGTTCTGCGATTGAGCCCGGTCGAATGTCTTCTGTGGCAAAATATTGATGACAACTCAATAGAGTATGATATTGCTCTTACACACCCACGGCTTAGGGGACATCAGTTTTCCCTAAACCCCCAAACCCGCAAAGCCCCGCAGGGGGACTACCAAGAACTCCAGACAGGACTAGACAGCCTCTAGCAGTCTACCCAGGGCAGCAAAATTCTAGGGCGGCCATTGTTGCCCCGGATGGCGGGCCCTATAAATTGAGAAGGCGCTTTTCAGGAGAAGGGGTAGGACTGCAGGCGATGCCAGGGAGGGCCGGGGAGTTGCCGGATAGCGGGAGACAGCATGAGTGATGTTTCATGATTTCCACTCTGCATATATCTGCTCCGAAACCGGGTTAGACAGGTGGGGGTAGAGATGGGGGGTAGGGATCTCGGAGTTGCGGATTCGCCTTCTGCCCTGGAATAAATTCTCGGGTTTTATCTGCTGGCTCTATTGGTTGCGGGGCTGGGCGCATCCCGCAACCCAAGCGAGCATGTGCTAGTAGCCATGTATATAACTCTATAGGGTGGTGAAGCACCCAACGAGAGGGAGGTGATATGGGGAGCCTAAGTTAGATGGGTTTGTAGGCGGAATCTCCATTCCAAGTGATGGATGAAGTGGTGTACTACCACGAGAGGTAGGCTTTAGTCCCATTATATAAAGGACAGCGGGGGGTGCGCGGGGGCATGGGGCTAATTGTCAGAGTTCGCCGCACCGTGCAGGATTCCTGGGCCCACCGTCCTTCCGGGCCTTCGGGTATCGGGCGTCCCATCACCCAAGAAACGACGGATTATAGCCCATATTCCGTCTCGTCCTACCTTCAAGGCGGATGGGCCGAACCGTTGGGAACACTGGCGTACAGCAAAACCTGCGTACCGCTTCACCTGACCTGTTTCCCTTCCAAAAATCGCAGCCTGTTAAGAAAATTAGGAAATCTGTAGCGGGAGAGCAGGGATGGCCCTACAATGAGGTCCCGGCTTTTCCCAGCCTTTTCCGCAATTCGCCCGGGACACTTTTGCTTTGCCACTCAAAGCGTCCGGGTTCCCCTTGGAAGTGGCCGGGCAAAGTGGCCCGCTTCTCCAGAGATTTTTTAGACGACGTGGCCTTCGCCTCTTCGAAACGTTTGACTAATCCGGCATGCTGCTCCTGAGAGTATTGATACCCTATGCCTTCAAACTTCTCCAGAGATACACTATTCCGAGCCATAGTAATCAGAGGTCCGCCTCTCTACTGCACGTAGTTAGTTGCTATTCACAATAATGATCAAAGGTGATACCCACGAAGGGGTTGCAGACGAACTGTGTCATTGCAAAATCCAGCGGTGAAGTGAGTTGAAGGCTTGGAAAAGTGGGTAATTTTAACGGAGAACGGTAATGGGGCAGTGGGGTGGTTGTTCCTGGGGTGTGGTGGAGACGGAACCGGGAATGATTGTGTTTGTCAAGTCAATCACAACCACTACGCCCAGGGACTGCTAAATTGGATGAATCATCAAAGGTATTGTCATGCCCTTGACAGGGGGCTAGGGAGCATTTTTAATAATCCCAATTGAGCTCCATGTTAAGGGTGTCTCTATCATATCTCTCTCGGGTTAGCCGGGGAAACCATCGAAACCCATTTTTTCGCCTGATCTTGCAAGAAAAATCGGGGGATCCGATAAGCAAAATTCTTAATATTCATGTCCTGCACTCGAGGAGGTTATCAGGGGCTGGAGGACTATTTCTACAATTCCATACAATTCTCTGCACAAGGTCATGTTTTCTAGTTTTAATGACCCTCCCCCCCCTCGAGTAATACAAGTTCCGGAAGAGCGATCCAATCATCTGATAACGCGACCAGATGCTGAGGTACTAAATTCGCAGTAGCGGTAGTACAACAGCAAGGATCCTATTTCAACATCATATATTTATCCTGCTGCACCGCACCTATCTGATGTTCATCCCATTTTGCTAGGCACTATCCTTATCTCGCTTTGCTGAAAAAAAAACACGCTCACAATGCAATAAATTTAATAGGGAAAGCGTAGCCTACCAGAGTGAAAATGGCTAAAGCGCCTATAAGCTCTCACACAGCTGTTTCTTCCAAGAAAAAGGAAGCAAAAGAAATATTTTCATTCCTTTCTGCTACCCCGCCGATCGCCAACCTTAAGGTCTAGAGTCGGATTCTCCCACCTCGTAGCAGGGTTGATAAGTCCCACAGCCCTATTGATGAAGCCTAGGTTCTCCAACCTCCCAGTCCCCATAGGGCAGGATTTGAGGAATTCTCAGTTCTCCTGCCCTACATGACGGATTGTTCAATAATAACTCATTGTGAGCGTGGATTGAACTCCTGGGCTCCCGCTAATTGCGACAGGAGTATTAACCACTGCGCCAGCTAGGTATTTCATGATATATCAACTTCGGAACAAATACTTATCCTCCCAAGAGCCAGTTTTCGGAACTTGGTAAGAACGGTAACATATCTCTTTTTAAGTTGTTGATAGGTTCAATGGAGGTCTATTTTACTCCTTCGATATCTTTAGTGTGTAATTCTCCGTAATTTTAACCGGAAGTGGTGCTTTGTGCGCTCATTACTATCATACAGTAAGATATGAAACTACACAGCCCAAACCATATTACTAATACTATACTCCCCCGAGATGGGCAGACTTGCCACGATTGGTGCGCTCACAGTGCTTACTCCTAGACTACCACATCCACTCTCCCACACTCTAAACTCTATCATTCCTACTTCACCATTTAACAACCCGTCGTTAGTAGCCACTCACTATCCTCTGCGGTGGTGATGGGCCCGAACTCCCCCACAAAGGCTAAATATCCGTTATAACATCGTTTGTAGATAGAGGCTAGAAGAGCACGCAAGCCATCACCATAGTTGATATGGCGGAGTCTGAACTAACCTCCGATGGGAGAAGATACGCCACGGGAACTCTGCCACCCCTCTTGACTCCCGAATCCACTGAATCCACAACCTCGCTATTATATCCTGCCTAAATCCGAGCACCCCAGCACATATAAAGTCCTGCTGTAAGGTAAACTGCCAAATTTAGCAGTGCGATACGACATCTTCAGTACCAATCTAACACCAATGTTGCTAGCAATTATTCAGCGAAATATAGAGAAATTCGGCAATATCACCATTGTAGGAGGCGCCCCATTTCAAGGTTCAAATAGCTTCCCTACCAGAACTCTTGGTCTTGGAGCCCTGTTTAAATGCCAGACACAACACCTTGAGCTAGATTTACCATGAATGACCACCCAGGGGAACCCCTGGGCCCCTTCCTATACAGCACATCTATTAATCCACCGGTGTTCATCTAGAATTCAGGGCATGAATCCGGCGGATCCCCGCCCCGCGTTGAAATGCTAGAGAATCGCACAGTTAGTAATGAGTGATCAATGTTTACAGATTCATTTCTTAAGACCATACCTCTCCCACCATACCTATAGTCGTAGAGCTATGATACTTAGCATAGCAGTGGAAGCCCTTAGTCCGCCATGCGCTAGGAGCACAATTTCTCAATTCCAGGTAGTACTCATATTAGCCCTACTACCATCTCAGAGGCATGAATCTCCACAGACTCGGATGATTCAAAATCGTTGATGGTACGATGCTTGGCATCCCCGTGACGTAAAGTTAGCGACTCGCTCGTCCTATCTCTCTCGCTTCGAAGAATTCCTCCTCCTCCTCACTTCTCCGGTTAGCCGGTAGGACAGGCTGTGTGAGATATGGTAAAGGGTGATATGGTGAGTGCTCCTCTATGGTGGTCTCGGGTTCGAATTAGCCGGTTCCTAGGGGGCACATAGGCTGCAATTCTCTTGCGTTGATGTTCTTGATGGATCTGTCACGTGACGATATAAGAATTATGGCTTGGGAGCATTTGCTTTACAGCGATGCTCTATGAGCTATCATAACCCGGATAGAGTTTGCATGTCTTGGGCTTTAGGGCCATCTTGAGGTAAACACCCATAACAGAAAGGATGTCAAGACTACGATACCTGCACAAGTGAATTTCGGTAGGTGACATTGTACTAGTAGACGGACCATGGGCGAAGACTAGAGGTAGCACTCTAAGTTCCAGCCAATGCGCACCCCCGCTCGGGACTCCCGAATAAATTCCATCCCAAACCTAAAAGCCACCCTTCCTCCCCCCATCGTGGCATTCCCAATTGCTCTACTCATCTCCTCTCCCGCTCCCCCTCCAAAGATGTCCATCGTATCACCTCAAGTGCCGTTCGAATACATATCCGGAGGAGTATCCCTGTCCAAGCCTCTGGAAAGACCCCTCTCCCTATCTCCCAACTCCCGGCCCAATCCCAAGTCCCACAACACCCACCATCCCCCGCTCTCCATGCACAGAATCATTCATAAATTGGCTTCCCACCACTCCACGGCCCGGTTACCCCGCCGCCATCTGGAGTGACGTCGAAACCCAGGGCTTTGGCACAGTTCTACAAAGCCCTCTTCTCCGCGTTTTTGATATGATAACAGTAATGTTAGAGGTCGGTTAGCTCCTCTACAAACACACCCAGGATGTCGAGAATAGCGCGAGACAGAGAACTAACGAGGAACCACGCATATCAATGCACACCACGAGAAAATCGGCTAAGGTGTTTAGAGAGCCAGGAAAGAACCCGACGAGAATTAGTAGGGTGAGCGGCTAAAAATGCCACAGAGGGGTTTAGGCAGAGCGGGAGGGGGGGCGAAGGAGAAGCGGGGTTGAGATAAGTGCAGAGGGGGTGCTTGAACTACAAGCATTCAGGAATCAAACTCGGAAGATGATGTGCACTGGTGTCCGGAGAGTTTGTCGCCAATTGCAAGGGTCACAGACGTATCATTGCATAACCCTTCTTACGCTGAGGATGGGGAGAGCCCGGGTTTCTGAAAGGGAGGGCGGATGCATGCGGGCTAGTTTTCGGTAAACGCTATGTCAGTATTGATTACTCTAGCATTAACTTTCACAAATTCTATTGTTTTTGTACTTTTTCCCCCCTCATTCCCATCGCGAGTGAGTTGTTATGAACATATGATGGAGCTAGGGTACAAATTCCGTTTGGTGGTTTAAGACTCAGTCTACTTGGATAGTTGAAAAAAAAAAACAATTGCAAGCTCCGGGAAATCCCAACGACACCCGGAAACTTCGCGACACGATTGATGAGCTTCCTGTGCTACTATACGGCCTTTAAGCAAAAGCAGCCTCTTCGTGATCCGACACCCATTCTATCCCCCCTCTCTCCTTCGACCCAATCTCTTCATCAATGCCTTTACCATAAAGTATCCTTTCTTTTGAGTTTGACTTAGACTCCCGCTTCCGCCTCCTTGGCCCCTCGTCGCACCTCACATTCCATCACTGTGATTTCGGACTTCTCCATCCCGTGATCACCATGTAGGCAATCAGCTGTGCAAGTCCCCCCTCATGAACGGACCGAACACAGGGGTGACCCTGGGAACCGAACTCGGTATGTGCGCTCGAATGTGCACAGACAATTCGCGATGCAAAAATTCCGCTCCCAGGATCTCCCCTGTGTTCGGTCCGTTCATGAGGGGGACTTGCAGTGTAGTACCGTACTCGAGTACATTCCGCTCCCGGAGCTATCTTCTCTGCAGTATGCACCCCCTCCTTTCTGGTCTGATGCCCCACTAAGTCCCAGGGAACAGCCCCCTCAAGCCCGCAAATCATGGACTCAACCCGGCTCGAATGTCCTCCCGCTTACCTTGGCTCGGCAATGGGGGCGGGTGGTGATCAGTTCGTTCCCTCGACCATTAAAGAACGCCAAAGCGAACAGCGGTCGGTACATGCCGGTACCGTACCGCACCCACTCATCAGAACTAGAAGCTTATTCTTACCGGTAGTTTATTTGACCATCCCCAAGAAAGAAAGAAAAAAGAGGATAAAAAGAGTTTGGTTTGTAAGCTGTCGTTGCTTCGGCACCGCTTCCGCGGGTTAGTGCCGCTAGCCAAACCCTAAACCAGAGAGAGGCATCCTTCCCCACTCGATTTGAAAGCAAGAGCCAAGGGAGGGACAGGGAAAGGATTCTGTGATCGTATCGGCAAGGTTAGAGCTGGTTTCCTTCTACACAATAATTACCGTACTCTCGGATGATAATCTGCGGGCATCGAGACTCCCTCCACCGTAAAAACTCGAATACGGTGGTGGATAGACGTGCCCGGACACTTGTAGTTGTCTCTCCCCGTGAGGCGCTTTGAACTAGTGGATTCCTTCTCCTTTGTCACTACGGGAACTAAATTAGGGGCATTTTCGCTTAAGTCAGGCGTAACTTGATTGGAAATTCAAACGTCCTCGCGCATTTATCTTGTATTTCTATTCGAGTACATACGAGATTCACTCTATCGGCCCCCTGTTCAGGCAACCCTCATCCAATTCACAAAGCCCGAGATCCCAGCGAGCCGCGAAGGCCTTACGAGCCAAAGCCATCCTACCAAGGAGAGCAGGAGGTCCTACTTGTACTGTACAGCAGAAAACCATCTTAGAGCATGCATGGCATTAGAGTCTGCAGGGGGCACATCTCGAGAGGGCTCGGGGAGCAATTCGAATTTTAAAAAGTGGCTTCCACAATAATAATATTACAATGGTCCATTCAAAGACCCCTTTCCCCTCCCCCCCAGAATCCTCCACAACAATCATTCACAGCCTTATCTGACTGAGATGTGATACGATCCCGGCGACTTCCCTTGGGTTTGCCGCTTGCATGCAGGAGTAAGGAGCCATGTTGAGTAGGAATCGTGAGGGGAAAAAAAAAATTCACATCAAAACATCCTTATCACATTACCTTAGCTTGAGGACCCGGTTTCCTGCCTGCACCACACGCTTCTCGGGAAAAGGCGACGGCATCGACCCTCAGAGTCAATTCTATTCCATTACCCACCTCTAAATTCCCAGTGGATATCTCCTAATATGTTACCTTTCCTCTCCTCTCTTCTTTCACCATTTTTGGGCTGTTTTTTTTTTTTGATACCATTGGGTGATAGAATTGTGACGAGTGAGTGAGTGTCAAAGTACGGCGCAGCTATGTCGACAATAGAACGAGAGGTCATGGATCCCGAGAAGGCCGCCATCTCTTCTCCCTCCGTGCCGCCAGAAATCATGAGAGCCGGCGCGGTACCGCCAAAGATGCAGACACACAGCTATTGTGAAGACATTGAACAGGGTATAGACAGTGGCGCACTCTCTAGCACTGGTGGCGAGGAATTCGAGGTTAGGTGGATTGGCGATGACGATGATCCCCTTAATCCACGGAGCATGAGCAAGTCCCGGAAGTGGCTCGCTGCATGGGTGGTCGGTATTGGTGGTGCTTGTGTGTGAGTGAAAAGTTTCGTCTTGTCCGCTGTTTCAGATTGCTTCACCTTGTTTGCTTCCTCAGCATTCGTGGATTTTTCGTGATGGAGATGAACTGATGAGTGGTGTGATAGGACATCAACATCTTCCATGTATACTCCGTCCTATCACCAAATTATGACTGAGTTGAACGTTCCGCAATTGGCCGCGGTCGGTGGGTTATCGCTCTATGTAGCAGGAGTGGGAATCGGGCCGATGTTCCTCGGGCCGCTATCAGAGTTTTATGGGAGGAGGCCGATTTACCTCGTTTCCTTTTCGCTGTTTGCGCTATTCCTTCTTCCCTGTGCCCTTGCTCGGCATATCGCTGTGCTGCTCGTTTTTCGCTTTTTGGCCGGTATGGCCGGGTCAGCTTTTTTGTCCGTTGCCGGTGGAACAATGGGGGATATGTTCAATAAAGCGGAAGTCGGGGCCTCGATGATGTTGTATACCACTTCGACTTCTGTAAGATCAATTTCAAAGCCAAAAGTAGGCAGAAAACTGATGGGTTTCAGATGGGACCAGGTGCGGGCCCCCTCATCGGTGGTTTTATCAACCAGCATATCAATTGGCGCTGGACCTCCTGGGTCCCAATGATCTGGTCGATCTTCATGTTAGCCAGTCTCTACGTTTTCGTTCCGGAAACCTATCACCCAGTCCTTCTCCGGGACCGAGCGGTCTCGCTGCGAAAATCGACCGGCGACCCACGCTATCGCGCACCAATCGAGAAGATGTCCCGCTCGATAGCCCATACAGTTCTGTGGTCCTGCATCCGTCCCTTCGAACTCCTAATATTCGAGCCGATGCTGTTACTCCTGTGCACCTTCGCAGCACTTGTCCTGGGCATCCTATACCTCTTTTTCGAAGCCTTCCCCCTCGTCTTCGGGAACGTGCACCACTTCTCCGTGCAGCAAATTGGCCTGACATTCATCGGACTGATAGTCGGTATGGGCGTGGGCATACTAACCGAACCAATCTGGCAAAAAAACTACGCACACCTAGTGCACAAGCACAACCAAGTATCCCAACCGGAGTTCCGTCTCCCCCCCGCCATCGCCGGCAGCGTGCTCGTTCCCATCGGGCTCTTCTGGTTTGCCTGGACCACGCTTCCGCACGTGCACTGGATCCTGCCAGTCATCGGATCGGCGTTCTACGGCATGGGAACGCTGCTGATATTCTCCGGAATATTCACCTTCACCGTGGAAGCATACCCCGTATACGCCGCCAGCGCTCTCGCCGCGAATTCGTTTGTCCGGAGCGCGTTCGCCGCCGGTTTCCCGCTCTTCAGCATGGAGATGTACGAACGCCTGGGGTACCAATGGGCCAGTAGTCTTCTCGGGTTTTTGAGCTTGGTGATGGCGCCGATCATGGTTTGCTTTTTCGTTTGGGGGAAGGAGATTAGAGCCAGGAGTAGGTTTGCCACTGTGAGATGAGCATGATACCGTAGATTGTAGTTATATTTCTTACATAAGAGGGGGAAGGGAGTGGGGGGTTGTTTTTTCTCTCTCTCTGCCCGTTTCTACCCGGTGCTTTCTTTAAAAATAAAAATAAAAGGTGCATACTGTATATATCTCGATGAGCAAACGATAGATGGACAGTGAGATGGTGGCTCCACAGGAAAAAAACGAGAACGAACGAACGACCGAACAAGGCCCCCTCCCCCGAGAGACCCCAGCGTCTTCTTCCCCTGTAAGCGCTCATCCACCCACCCACCGCGCCTCAAACATAATACTGTACCTCCTTCCACATCCCCCCACCTGCCATTCCAGGGTCGGGCACCCCCCCCCCTCCAAGGAACCACAACCGCGACTCGCGCGCGCGGGATGTGATAGGACACCACCTCCGACGAGATATCACAGACTGACCTAATACGGCTTCCTGCCTTCCTGCGCAGCGGTGCTGTGTTGATGATAGCAGAAGGTAGATTTCTAGGCTTTGGTGGGGGGGGGGAAGGAAAAAAATGAAAAATGAAAGCGAAAAAGAGAAAAGGAAAACTTGGCTTGATGATTGATGGTGTTTCCGTAATATGATATTAGTGCTTGTATTACCGTAAGTTATAGGCTATCTATCATACAGAGCCGATGTAGAGCACGGTAGGGCTGCAGCGCAGTGCAAAACTATATTCCCACCATAATATTATATTAACAACGTATCATACTGGACCAGTACTGTTAAGAATCTCATCTCGCTGCCCAAGTAAGTACGATACTCGAGGGGATCATCAAAAAGCCAGAAAACAATTTCTATCATACCGATCCGACAACAAATTCTTCGGGCGGACAAGGGTTATGTTTTCCGGCCCTTAATAACTCCTCCCCCCCACCCCGAGCAAAACACGATAGAGATAGACCACGTTATGATAACACTCGGTCGATCCCGATTAGATTAGATTGGGCGATCTCCCGGCATGTCAGGGTGCCAATATGAACCCTCCCTCCCTCCCTCTCACCATTCTTTAAAAGCGGACCGAATTCGAACCAGGCCTCAACAAGTTTTGAGAAACAGAAATCTTACGCGAGCCCCCCCCCCCCCGACCTACCCCTTTTCTACATTCAGTACCGGTACCGTATTATGCCATTTCCTTCCACACCACATAATAAATATAATACCGGTACTACCATGAAGAGGGGGGGGGGGATATATATAAAAAAATATAGCTCTGAGACCGATTTGAACGATCGACCCTGCGATCTGCAATCGCATGCTCTAACCCCTGAGCTACCAGAGCTTCTGATGTGCCTTTTACTTTTTTCGTTACTAAGTGTGGCTGGGTGCGGTCCTCGCCCATTTTTTTCCTCCTTCGGGCGAGGTCGGTTAATCAGCTTAGGGGGCGCGGAAAGAAAGAAGCTAGGGTGGCCTTCAAGGTAGGAAATAGTATATAATATATGATAATATAAATACAGGTACGGTAGGCGGGCAGGTAGGTATAGGTGGGTAGGCATACGGACAAGCAGAACGAGACTAACTCATCCCAATACTGAGCACAGCACCGCACAATTTCCACAATGCAAGGTGCAAACCAAAAATTGAAGTTAACTAGCAAACTCGGACCCAGAAGATACAGAAAGAAAGAAAGAAGCAAGGAAAGAAAAAAAACGGTTCCCAGCAGTCTATAGTCACGCACCGTAGTCCAAGTACAAGATACGAAAACCCAAAATTGAAAATGGAGAAATGGTCTCGGAGGTAGAAAGAAAGAAACACACGATGAACATTGTCCACATTCCATCCTACCGCTCCTAGGCCTGAGCGAGTAAATAGAACGACCAGTCAATTCAGCGTACTTAATCAGAGCAGTAAAAAGACACATAGAATCGTACACAACCCTACCGCACCCAACTCGACAGAAGAGAAAAGAAGGAAAATAAAGGAAAGGAAAAAGAAGCAAGAAAGCAAAATCACTTCGCCCCCTCCGGCGCCGGTCTCGGAAGAATCGGTAGAAACTATATACTCATCAGCCCTCGCTCCACCCACGAAGAACTCTTGAAAGAGAAAAGAGGGAAAACTCACATTCGCAACAATCAACATGGGGATATCAAACACATCCCTCTTAATAGTCCAACAGAAAGCACACTCCACCTTCCCATCCTTCGCGCCGAGGCCATCCATGCCACGAGCCTCCCTCACGCCATCCTTTTTACTATCATCCTTCTCAGCACGGTACTTGAGTACTTTGCAAGTCGTCATGACAGCGCCACGGGCGTCGCCAAAGGCGAGTCGGGCAAACTGCTCATAGAATTCAACAACGCTCTCGTCGTCCAGGAGCTCAGCCAGGAATACGGGCTTCTTCATTCCCCCAAGGCCGCTCCCGGCTCCTCCCCCGGTCGCGACGTTAACACCGCCAAGACCGTACTCGTCTACTGATGGTGGCTGGAAGTTAACAACTTCGCCGTTGACGGGCACGTTCGTGTTTCGGTTCGCCTTCTCGCCGAGGAGAACCTGCTTCTCCCAGCCCGTAAGCATGCAGAATTCCTTGCCGACACCAACTACCTCCCCTGTGCGTCGGCAGACGAGAGTTGGCGTGCCACAGTTTTGTATAAAGCGTTCGTACTCCCAGAGCGTTCGCTGGAAGCACTTTTCCATGAAGAGGAGGTCATCGGCTTTGAGAGTCTGTGTGCAGGCGATGAAGGAAGGGCGGAACGAAGCCATTGCCCGAGCGATGCGTAGAAGGAGAGGTTTTGGGAAGCGGGTTTCGAGCATGTGGAAGAGGCGGTGGTAGTGGAGTGTGTATGGGTATGGTGTTGTGATGGAATTGTAGATCTGGCTGGGGTCCTCCGGAAGTCTACGACGGCGGATAGGGGCCTGGATTTGTGGGACCTGTTGCTGTTGCTGCTGCTGCTGCTGCTGCTGCTGGGCTGTGGATGCAGATTGCACCTGCTGGAGGTTGGAAGGGCGATGGTGTCCACCGGATTGGTAGAATGAGGGAGAGCTCATGGGACCACTCGTCGCCGTTGCATCGTAATTCGCTGAGCCAGCTGTAGTTTGCGCTGTACTCTGAATGTAATTCTGTCGGGGGGATTCCACAGGCGGGGATGGACTGGTGAGACTCCCCGGCCCGGCTTCAATCATGTAAGTCCCCGCGAACCCGACATTATGCCCCGCTCCAGAATTCCGCCCTCCATGACTGGCACCCCAGCCATCGCGGAAGTGCGATGAGTCATCCTGCGGGGCTGAAAACCCTCCATACCCTTCGCCGGGCCCCATGCTCGGGGAGTACGCATAGCTGCCTACGCTCCCATCGTCCGCGTCGGCAGCTTGTCCACTCATCCTGCCGAGGACGCCAAACTCAAGGGCACCGTATTGACTACCGAAATTCAAGCTCGCGATGTCGAAATTGAAGAAGGCAGGGTCACTAGGGTCGAATAGAGGGGTTCCGGGAAAGTTCCCACCGCCGGCACCACCCCCTCCGCTATTCCCACCTCCCCCAGCTCTCCCGCCATTTCCACCATCACCGGTATTCCCACCACCGGCAGAGCCCTTCGTCGGCGACGACTCCTGCAACCCCGGAGACCCAATCGACCCCGGATTGATGGTCCCATCTGGTGGTGGCATGTCTGTGTTTATATTCCCAGGGACATGATGTGTCGGGTAAGTAGAGAACCCCCCGGCGAAATCGGTTACGTCATCGATCGGTGCGTCGTGGAGGTACTTTGCCTTCTTGCGGACACCATCGTGGCAGGCGTTCTGAAGACCTCTCTTGATACATCTCTGACATGGACGCTCGTCACCTAAAACTCACACAATCCGTTGCAACAAAGGGGCCCTTAGTCACATGTCAAACGCAAACACGCGGGGCGAGGCGAAGAGAGGGGAGGAAGGAGGGGATTGATTACCACAGGTCAAGTGGGCGCGCTGACAAGCGAAGCAAGCTCTCCTCGCCTTCTTCCTCCTGGGTCGACCTGGGTCTTTTGATGATGGTATGCTACCACTTGGAGTTGGGGGTACTGCTGGAGATTGTCCTGCTGCTGTTATCACCGCTGTTGTCGGTGTTGTTGTTGTTGTCGCCGGCGTAGCTGTCGCCGTGGTCGTCGTTGTAGCCGTAGTCGGGCCTGCAGCCTCGCCTAGTGAGTCGGGATCTGGCTTCACCATGGCGAAAATGGGTGGTCGCGTGAGCACCCAACAGGAGGGAAGGGAAAAAAATGAAAAAAAAGGATAAAAGCGGGGCAAAAAAAAAAAGGATTTTATTTTTCAAATGAAATCCTTTTTTTCTCTCCTCCTTCCAATTGTTTTTCCCCCGGCCCTAAATTGCAGCTCCGCCCGCAAAAGTAGGTAGAGAATCTGAACAAAAAGTATTTTCACCGCAACAGCTATACTATCGGGAAGATGCGGAGGAGAGGGGGGTGTGTGTGGGAAGGGAAGGAATGAGGTTAAGTAAAGTTGAATTCTAAAAGAATTGGCGGAGGGTGTTGTGATGTGATGTAAAAGATTATAAAAGGAAAAAAAAAGGAAAAAGAAAAAGAAAATTGTGGTCGATAGCCGAGTGGGAGCCTCAATCAGGTTAAAAGGCGACCCGATGTCCTAGAAACTTTTTCAGCAATCGTTTCTCCTCCCCCACGTCTGACAGGCTGACTGACTGACTAGATGACAGCTGACAACCTAAAGTTAATAAAGAAAGAAAGAAACAAAGAAACAAAGAAACAAAGAAAGAAAGAATCTAACTTAATACCTCGCCCTTCTCGCCGAATTCCCCCGGGTTTAGTGGGTCAATTGCGTTTTTCACTTCTTCTTTTGCTGCTCTCTACTACTGCTACTGATACGGTTACAGCAACAATGGACAAAACCAACTTATAGCAGGAGGGGAGAAGGATGAGGAGATATCGGGACAACGGGATAGAGAAGAGGCGAGATGTACAGTATTATATTAGAGGGGTGGTAGAAGAAGAAGAAGGAGAGGAAAGAAGAGAAGGAAGGGGGAAGAGGAAGGGGAAGAAGAAAGAGGAGGTGATGATAATTTGGATTACCGGTGGATCGTCACTCGGTTGTCGGACAAACGGCTGAACCATCTTCCCCAATTATTATTATTATTATTATTCTCTTTTTAATTACCTTTTCTACACCTTTCCCTCCTTCCTATTCTCATCGTTTAATAATCTTCTCCCAATCTTTTATTCAAGAATTAAACCCCTAAAAAAACTCTCAAATACTTTTCCCTCATATCGATGCTGCCCCGAGATCAATCCTGCATAGAGATGCCGGTCGCTAGCTTGCTGTCTCTCAAGTTGCGTTGGGTCCTGAGCAGCGGCTACGATTTCCCAGCTTGGGTTAGGGTAGGTCACAGAGGCAAATCTCTACCCAGCAATTACCGGCACCGGTATGATAGCTTAGCTCTCCTCGAATCCCATCGCAAGGTGCAGTAGTATCATCATACATATCTACACCTACTTTACCCAAACCGTAGATATATCACTACTAAAAGGGTGCCCTTAGCACCTCACCACAGCGGACAACCACACCACACAACTCAATCCCTCACTCATCTTCGTGCCCACCAAAAGGAAAAGAAGAAAAAAACCATCGCACCGACATCCACCTCGCTCGCAAGAACTGCAGTTCGTCGATACAGCAACCGATACATCTCGGGCAAATACCTTCTCCAAGCAGCTCATTTTTCCCCTCCCTTCCGGCATCCCTTTCCTAACCTCTCTCTCTTGGCCTTTTGTACCTTTTCCTGCGGCTATCCGCTACATTACACGAAACCTATCCTGTCGCTATCCGCTGAAAATTCCATTCGAAAGGGAGGATATAATTCTTCATTGGGGGGGTTCGTATTTCGCCCTCCATGTGGCTAGCATTGCTTCTCCTGCTTCTCCTGATGATCGGTGAATGAGCGGTAGTGCAGTCAATATAATTGTCTATTTTGTCTTGTTTTTCATTCTCCCTTCCCTTTTATGTTCTCCAACAGAAGAGAAGTTATTGGATTGCTAATAGAGGCGCATATCACACGAGTGCAGCTTTTTTGTTTATTTGATCAGAGCTCTGATCGAATTGTTTGTGCTGTTGCTACATTCGAATCCAACGACCGGCGATGGATCCCCCTCCAAACGCACCACCAACTGGGGTTTCGCCCCGCCCAGACTTGTCTCCGGTTCCTTAACGGAACAACACATTTAGCTACTCCTTTACCAATTGTAAGCAATTGGCCGGCAATCGGCACACGTCTAAACCTTCAACAAGTTTTTCTGCACAGGGCTGTGAATATGATAACATTATGACGACGCTACCTTTGTTCTCCATGCTGTCTGTTCTCCCACTCCTTCCTTTGCATATTACGCAATCGAGATGAATCGTCAGTGGCCAGGCCTAGAACCCAACAATTTATTCTTGTTCACCACTCGACTTGCCTGCCCCATTTTCGGATACTCTCCTGAAACTAAACCTCGCTTCACTTCCGGAAGCCTGCGCGGGCTGAGCCCTTTTTTTCCACCAGCATCTACACAGGGCCAACCGTGTGGCCGATATTCGCACACTAGTTCCCTTTTTCCCACAATCTCCCTATTCTGGTCTCCTGCCGTTGATGCCCTCGGATGCACTGGCTCAACTTGAGCACCAACTGCAGTAAAGTGTGCATATGCCGAGACCGAGTGACTTTCCATGATGTCCCGCATCTCCAAGACCCCCTGCCGTTGTCTCTCCTGAGACATGCAGTTTTTGGCAAGCGATCGGAGATAAACCTATCTGCGCCTAGTCAGGTTAGTAGCAAATCGTTTTGTGACTTTGTTCGTTACATCTTTTGGACTACTGATCAGCAGACTTGCCCGCTCGATTTAGATGATCCTCGGTCCACTCCGGGCCCCAGGCTCGAACACCTGATCCAACCTCGCGCCAAGAGGTATCACAAATCCGTAGCCCCCTCTACCCACAATCACGAAGCGGTATTATGCCGACTGACAATCGAGTTGACATCTGCCCGCGTATTTGAAAAGGCTTTCCTACCGGGGCCGAAAGTCCCGCACTACCACACTGTCCCAGATCTGGTGAACAGCCAACAAAGGAACTAAGGAGATGGCGGTTGAGAAATTCCCCCGAAATTGCCCTCGCCCTACAACCAGCCCAGAAAAATCTCCCACGAGATTCCTCCTTTGTTCTGTTGGACATAAATCACCGAGCATTTATACTTTCAACTTAAGAGCTGTATCATACGGGTACCTACGTACTTTCAGCCATTCCAATCGCAACATCAATATCCCGACTCCTTGTTTCACTAGGCAAAGTCAGGGGGGGGTCAGAGCCCGAACATCGAAATCCAGGGTGAGTAACCATTGAAGGGTCTCCGAAATTCTTCCTACTCACGCAGCAAATATACCCCACCCAGATCCTAGACCTTTCCCTATGGTAAGTCAAAAATACATACCTTTAAGTTGAAAGCCCTTCACCAATCCTTCCAGGATTTCTTTTCTCTCCCACTTCCTCATGTCTCAGTGTCAAAGCGGAGACATTGGCTCAAGCAAATCACCCCGGACAGCCACCGCCAGAGATACCCTAGCGCTGCCAGCTGACACAACCTAGTCACTCAAGCCTTGTGCTTCCGATTTTGGGTAGGCTCATGCCCAGATGCATACCTGCGGGGCCAGACCCCGGAAGTGCTAGAAAGCGGAGGCGAGTGATCAAACATGATTAGAGCTATTCCGTCAGAGGTGCGAACCCCTCTGCGTAAGGCCTAGGAATTGTCATACTCCAAAGATACCCCCGGCGAGCGAGTAGGTATCGATAAAGTAAGGATACGCTTTGCTGGGGCAGTATCCAATCACAACTATGTCTCAGGGAGTGCGCCTTGTAAAAATTTACTTTGCATTGGTAGCTTGTCGGAGCTGAACACGGAGGAAGCTCTTGGAAGGGGTTATGTCTGAAGTTATGCCGTAGGATTAGGTGAACCCATCTCCCCTTTTGCAAAGATATTAGGCTCAGTTCTGCTTGTGCTGCTGGTTATTACTCTACCCATCTGTCAATCTTAGAATCCATGGTCCTAGCTCTGGATACCCCGAATGTTTCTATGGACAGCGAAAATCAAAGCAGAGAATTCACCTCCGGAGCGTAGCATGTGAGTAAAGACAGGACAACCGTTTCTGTACTTCATAGAAGCAGGGTACTTGGAACTCTGCCGAACACGTCACCGGCACCAGTCATTGGGGGGGGGGGGGGTCGCAAAGAGT
>Ga0307509_10005764_pt1 | contig 17031 bp, 16 predicted proteins | sample 10_EM_MG_FD_202245 | JGI IMG/M metagenome (GOLD analysis project Ga0307509, IMG submission 202245) | Populus trichocarpa ectomycorrhiza microbial communities from riparian zone in the Pacific Northwest, United States - 10_EM | ecosystem: Host-associated > Plants > Roots > Unclassified | place... | reverse complement strand
AAGCCTATGAAGCCCCAAAAGTTCAGCAAGGGTTATCGTGGGAGTTGTCGTGGTGTTTTATCCCGGGTCCACCTTCCCAAACAGGAAGGTGAAAAGCGGGGTAGGAAAATCGTGGGAAAGGAGCTTGGTATGAGAACTTTATGGACAGCAGTTTACTTGTACTGTACTGGCTCTTGTGCTTGGGTTCAGGAACGAAAGATTTAGAGGCCGCGGGTTACAGTACGCCACGGTGGGTATATATCATGATACCGGGAGCATCTGTGATTACGGGGTGCGAGTTCGGCCAGATTTACCTGTAGTTCGTCCTTCTGAGCTGCTCCATAGCCTGGACCTCCACCTCAGGGAATAAATGGCAGGCTAGGCGTTCCTGAATATACATTCCCATAGCAGCCCTTGTACCGATCGCGTCCGCCCTCAAGCACCGATAATTTACGTAGATGCCGTAGAAACTTTCTTTGGTATAGGTTATTTAAAAGTATGGCGTAATGCTAGTACTAGTACCGTACCCACAAGCAAGGGACATGCACCGTATCATATGTATTTTAGAGTAGGGTTTGCATCTGGCCTCCACTGTACAACTACCGTAGTACTCGTACTCTGCAAATCTCCGAATATCCCCAGACTTCAGGGGTTAGTCTGAGTCCTGTGTCGCCCAATTCTGTTCGTTTTCAACCCAGTCAAGTCAACATCCGTATCATACATCACACAAGTGCTGTACTAGTACTGTGGCATCTGCAGTACGGTGCAATTCCGACTAGGGCCAACCTCATACGAAGCCCACCCTCTCCAAATCAACGCCTCCATTCCCTGCCAGTGAAGCAGCGGACATCATGTATTGGCCCCTCGGCACTCCTCGAATATACGCGGCGAAACATCCTCCAGACTCTTCACCACCCGCATACGATTCCGACGACGGCTCTGGCGAGCTCATACAAAACAGCCCTTCACTTTTGCTCAGGGACGATAACGATAACGACGATGACGATGACGATGACGATTACGAAAAAGTGAATAATGAGGATGGTGAAGGCGACGACGACGACGGTGAAAACTCTCAGGAAGGAAAAAAAGTCGGGGAAAAGGAGGTTATGGATCAAGAACTCAGGGAAGCTCCACCACCACCACCACCAAGGTCAATGGGTAAAGGAACCGACCAGAAGATACGCAACCAGCCTACCGGAGGAAAGGAGGAGGAGCGAAAGAAGCACATACTGTCATTAAAGGTAGCTAGGAGCGGAATGTTGTTTGCAACAATTACAGCTTCTGAGCTTACCATCTGGCAAATGAAGGTGGGGGAGACCTCCGGGCAGGTTGGGAAGTTGCGCTCTGAATGCTAATACAAGCTTAATATTATTATTGTGGGTAGCCCGCGGCTGTCGTTGCTCATGTTCGCAGGTCTCAGATCTCCCTTGGCTCATACGGCCCTAATACAGATCTCCTCATAAGACCGGATTCACAAATATTCGTAGTGCAAACCACACTGGGATACCTAATTACGTATTCGCTCGCCTCGGACCCGAATGCTAGAGTGTACAAACCGAGCTTCGTTAATAGTCATCATCATGCACGACAGAACTCAATGGCCGTTGGAGTGAAGGCAGCTGTCGGTCCGGGAGGATTGCTTCTTGGAGCAGGCGAGGCGGGAGGGGTGAGGGAGTTCTCCGTGAGATTTAGGATGGTTATCAAAGTTGATGCGGGAATTAGCAGGTTTGGCTACCCTCCGACCATGAGGATTGAGACGGAGGCTAATAGGGCGTTTGAAATTAGGGCTTTAGCTCTCGACGATGAATTGATGGTAGCTACTATAAAGCCTGCTGCAGTCCAATGCATTAGATGGACACCAGATTCGACAGGAAACCAAACAACCACAGAGCTGCTCAGCCGGATGTCTTGGCTTCAAAAGAAAGGTTAGTGAATTAACTTGGTATGTGGTGTTTCTTGGAGGTATTTAATCGCACGTTCAAAGCCCCATACTAATATCCGAACTCTGTTAAGCAGTTGTTGCTACGGAAATCGTTCATGACAGACCGATGAACCTTTCAACATGGGTCACAAGTGATGGCCGGGCGTATGCTGTGCAGAAGGCCGCTTTGGAGGTTTGTACACCTGTTTTACGAGTGAGGAGGTATCTGACATGTAGGGGTTATAGGATGGTGATGTTTCGCGCATGTTCAAAGGCTACTGTTTCCACATCCCATCCTCCTCTGCAGAGAAGGCTGTGAAAGTTGCCATCAATGCTCGATTTTCACTTATCACAGTGGCCTGTGCCAGGTAGGTACCATCTCACCCCTAACCCAGGGCCCAACTGACATGGGATGTTTAGCGGATCGATCTTTGTTTACAACGTCCGTGACTATAATGGGAGTATCCCCTTGTCGCATGTGTTATCAGCGCCGGCGTCGCCTGAAACGTCTGGAAAATCCACCTTCATAACATGGTCGCCTGACGGATATTGCTTTTTTGCTGGCTACGAAAGGGGTTGGGCAACATGGAGTGTTTATGGAAAGCCTGGCGGAAATTCGTTCTCCGCGGACACCAGGTTGCTAGAACGCAACCCAGGCGAGGGATACCTCGGGGGGGTGAGGACTGGGAGCTGGGTGTCAGGCGGTGGAGAAATAATGCTCGTGAAAGAAGGAGGAGATGAGCGAATTTGGATCACGGAATTTGCGAGGTCAGCGGTCACTGGCTGCTTTTGCTCAGCCAACATTGCCCGCTCAGTATTGCAGACGAATGAGAAAATACTCATATATCGTGGGTATGATAAATCCGATACCACAGCAATTTCACAGGAGACTAGTGTCCTATGGCATCATGTGCAGATGCCTCCGGTTTACTTGGTTGACAACTGGCCAATCCGAAGTGTGGTTATTTCGCCAGACGGAAGATACGTCGCAATAGCCGGCAGGAGAGGGCTTGCTCATTATTCAGTCAATAGTGGGCGCTGGAAAACATTTATCAATGAGAATATGGAACAGGATTTTGTAGTACGGGGGGGCATGTGCTGGTATCAACACATCTTAATTGCTGCAGTTGAGTGCGATGATTTGTATGAGGTTTGCGATCCCCGAAAATACATTTTATAACCTAACTCGCTAACATTCGCGCCCATTATAGTTGAGACTCTATTCTCGAGAGCTGCAACTCGACAACTCGCTAATACTACACATAGAGACACTGCCATCTCCTGTCATCTCCATATCACTCGCTGGAGATGACTCACTTCTAGTTTATACCTACGACAATGCTTTGTATCATTTCATAGTACAAGGAACGAAAGATACTGTAAAACTCGTGCAGGTTGGCCAGATTTACTTCCATGGCATCGTCCGGGCACCCGCAAGAGTAAGGGCAATAAGCTGGATCCTGCCCGAGCAGCAGCTTCGCGATGGTGACCCTTCACAAGATGTCGCAGTCGCAACAGTTATCTTTCTCGTTGACGGGAAGCTAGTAGTGTTGCAGCCTTCAACCACAGAAGGGGGAGATGCAAAGTACGATATGCGGGTGCTTCAACAAAATGTAGAATATTACGCATTGATGAGGGATTGTCCTATACAACAACACCTCTTGCAAGGGTCATCGGAAAGCGGGGGGACTACGCCTTACGACGGGAACTTTCCGTCAGCCGGGAGAGTAAATGAGCTTGCCGACTCTCTGTGGATATTTGATGGCATTGATATGAGGGTAAGCTATCCTCCCCTAATAATAGTGAAGGGTATCCACTCTAATTAAAAAAAATCAGGTCTGGAGTGATGTTGCAGAGATTCTCAATCCCAGTCCTGGAGAGGGTGCCAGAGAAGTTCCGCCTCCAGTCAAGATCGCTGTTGATTTCTATCCCATGTCCGCGGTACTGAACAAAGGCATAATTCTTGGGATCGAGTCTGAGCTGGTTCAACGAAGAGATATCAACTTTTCATACTTCAAGTTTTCTACTAGGGTAAGTACGGATATCTCTTGCCTGCTGCCACCTATTAACAGACATCCGAACTTAGACTCACCTCTTCCTCAACCATGTACTGCGGCATCACCTCACGTGTCACAGACCAGGGGCCGCCGTAGAGTTAGCTGTCAATTATGAAAAACTTCGGTACTTTGGGCATATTTTGGAGGTTTTGTTGCACGACGTCTTAGACGACGAGGCCGACCGACCCCCAGCCCCAGAAGGTAATATCCACTGTCTCTTCGGCCGGGCTTTGTATAATGCTTACAGTAATAGCCGCCGTTCTCCCCGAAGTCATTCGCTTTCTTTCCCACTTCCCCCAATATCTTGATGTTATAGTAGGCTGTACGCGAAAAACTGAAGTAGCATCCTGGCATTACCTCTTCGACGTAGTCGGCTCTCCTCAAGCCCTCTTTGAAGAATCCCTCTCTCGGGGCCACCTTAAAACAGCCGGCGGCTACCTTCTCGTCCTCCATACACTTGAGCAACTCTCCAGTTCCTCGAAAGATATGGTCAGACTACTAGAGCGAGCAGTGGCGGAGGGAGACTGGGACCTATGCAAAGAACTCGCTAGATTTCTTACCGCTCTTGATAACTCGGGAAAGACGCTTAAGGAGGCGCTGGAGTTGGTCGAATTGAGGAGTCCGGTAGAGGAGTTTGACAGGAGCTTCATGTTCGAAAGCGCAAGACTTAAGCCCCCGCCCCTCGGGAAAAGGCCTGGGCCGAGTGGCACAGCACCAACGGATTATGGGTTCCCGGAGGCGAGGAAGTAGATGGGGCACTTTCACCTTGTAAATACATGAGAAGATGAAGTGGTTTTTGTTTTCTAGGCTGATTTCTGTCTCTTCCTCGTATTTCTCCCCTTTTTGTTCTATTTTGATTGTTTGGGGAGTCCGGTTACGTGCAATATCATTAATGTGGTTCTTAATTTTCTCATTTCAGTCTTGCCTCGTAAAGCGAAGGTATCAAATAGGGTAATAGCTTCCCGATCATAGGCAAGTCCTGGGATCACGGAGAGTGATTCGGTTCTGACCTAAGCTGCTGAGTAGTGACGAATATCGGAGGCTGAGCGTACGACACTTGGATGTGTTTGCAAATCTTGCAACAGGTAGGAAGTATCCGGAAACTGGGGTTATGGGTTTGCACCGACGCTTACTTAGGTGAGCACTGATCTTTTGTATGATATGATAATATCATACATACCAGTGTTTTGCGACCTATAGCGGGGCTTGTCCCGGCATCTCGCCCAAGGCCCTTCCTAACTTATACCTGCCAACTAACTAGTCTTATCATATGAGCCCGTTTTTGTTAGAACCTACACATGAGCACTCAACACCAAACATTTTTTTTGACCTAGTAAGCTTTATAGATACCTAGAGTATATATTCAGAAGCTCAAAAAATATTCATGAGCTATATAAAACATGAACTGTATCTTCAAAGTTCAAAATAGTGAAAAATATCAAAATGCACTTTTTTGCATGAGAAATATCTTCTACTTCTTGAGCATCTATAGCAAATCTCATGTCAATTGAGTGACTACTTGTTGCTGTATGACCTATTGAAGTTATTGGATTTTATTCAGGCATTATTTGTTGCAGGGGGAATCTCATAGAACAGTAGTAAAAAGTCAAAACAATTCATTGTTGTTGATCTAACAATGCTTTATTAAGGTAATATAATTCAATTGTTCAGATTGTTTAGTTTGAATATAATGTAATTCACCAGTGAAAAGGATAAAGGAATTATGTACATTGGTGTTAGGGATTCAAATAATATATCAAATGATTTTCTAGATAATTCTCTATCTTTTTATATACTTGAATGATAAAGGCCCGCACGCTGACTTGACAGACTTGTTTACCACGACTGGTACTAGGGCTTTTATGTATCTAGAGAGGAGGGTTAGGGATGTTATATCCTCTATTGTTATTAGGCTAGTAGGTGATCGGGGAGTATGGTAATGCGACGTCGGGAATATCTTGCAGATACCAAGCTCTTGCCCCTAAGCTTATGTATAGGGATCTGCGGTCAGTGGGTCAGATTGTTCGGAGGAGTTGAAGTTGTGGCATTACCGGCAATCTGCTAATTCCGCTGTGGGGCCAGCGAGCGCCCCTCCACTCGAGAAATCGTTAACGCGCACTTTGGCAGGAATGTGAGAGAGTCTGTTCAGGACAGAGGACAGAGACTCGTTAGTTGGCAGGAAGGCATATTTTAGCCGGCTCCTACAGGCTAGAAGTTTAATCGAGTGATATTACGTGACTATTTCGTGTTGCTCAAGATGGGCAAATATGCCGTATCACAAACTTGGATGGTCCCTGCCAAGGCGATCCTGTCGAGCCTCACCCCCAGCCAACCAACATACCGTATCTCGCGACCGCCTCGCCTCCCTCTCCCCTCCTCCCCCACCCCCAGGCCGCTATGCCACCAAGTACAATCCCAAAAGTCTTCCTATTCTGGAAGCTCCTCCTCTTGGCTATAACCCTCCTAGCCCCGGCGCCCTACGATACCTCCACATCCCTGATCCTCCCACCGCCAACAACTCTTCTGCGATCGCTGCTGCAGAAACTGACCCGCTGGGACGCAATCTACTTCGTCAAAGCGGCGCAACGCGGCTATGTTAACGAGCAAGAATGGGCCTTCGGATATGGCTTTGTCAAGGCGATCTGTGGAGTTCGATGGGGTACCTTCATCCCCTACATCTAATCACTAGAGATGGGGAACTAACAGCCACTAGCCCTTTCACCGGCACTTAGGTATCTAGATCTACCACAACCCTACGATTACGCCCTCTCCGCCGTCCTCCTGGCCAACCTCGCGCACGCGCTGTCAACGGCGGTGCTCTACGCCCTCACGCGCGAAGTCTTCCCTTCAAATAAGAAATTACCACTCGTAGCGGCGCTCCTGCACGTCATCTCACCTGCTGGGCTGTTCCTTTCAGCGCCGTACAGCGAATCGTTGTTTGCCCTTCTGACCTTCTCGGGGTTGTACTGCTATGTGCGTGGCTACGTGGTGGTTGCCGGCGCGTGGATGTTTTTGGCCACCATGGTGCGGAGTAATGGGTTGTTGAACGGTGCGGTGTTTCTGCTGGATTTTTGGAGGGTTGGGTGGAGGTTGGTGGCCGGGGAGGAGGGAGGAGGAAGGGGGGGGAGGAGGGCGGTGGGGAGGTTGGTTGGGTTGGGGGCTGGGGGGGTGCTCGTTGGGGCCGGATTGGCGTTTCCGCAGTGGGTTGCTTACGAGAGGTACTGTCTTACTGATGCGGGCGCGGTGGAGGTTAGGAGTTGGTGCGACGGCACTGTTCCTAGCATTTACTTCTTTGTGCAGGAGCGGTATTGGTTTGCTTTCCCGTCTTCCTCTTCCCACTTTCCGGCGGAGATTAACTAAGCCAGGAACGTGGGCATCTTCCGATACTGGACGGTCTCCAACATGCCGTTATTCCTCCTCGCGACGCCAGCGCTGATCATCCTCATCTGCTCCGGTATATGGGCTATTTACGGCGGCGCTGGGCCTGTCGTTGGGAAATTGGCCATCCCCCAGGTGCTGCTAGCTGTCATGGCACTCTTGGCATACCACGTACAGATCATCACACGGTTGAGTAGCGGGTGCGTTGTCTGGTACTGGTGGGTTGCGTGCATGGTTTGTGCTGGCGATGCTCGTGCTAAGTGGATCGTGGGGTGGATGGTTTGTTACGCTCTTGTTCAGGGTGTTTTGTTCGCGACTTTCTTGCCACCGGCGTAGTAGTGTTCCCCTCTTGATTGTGTGGGATTTGGGTTTGTAGAATAGGATTTTGGTAGAGGGCGGGAGAGTGAGAGCTTGAGCTTCTCGTAATAGTTCCAGTGATATAATATACAATTCTGTTCTGTTCAAACTTTTATAATTTCAAAATCCGCGAGCCGGGATGCTGTACAATTAATTATCCATCCGTCCATCCGTCCATCCGTCCATCCGTTATCTACCTACCTCCTCCGACCACCGCCGCCGCCACCGCTAGCACGCTTGCTCTTGCCCGGCCTCATGGCCGGCTTCCTCTTCTTAATGCCGGCGAATTGAGCCTTATTTTTCTTATGGGAGAAGCCGGAAAGGTCACCGGAGGACTTGGCATCGGTGCTTTTCGCAAACCGCTTCCTACCGCCAAAGCCGTACTTTTGATCCTTCTTCTGGCGCTTGTGGTTGATGCCGCCCCCAGCGGTGCCGCGATGGCCCTTGACAGCCTCTTCGAGGGCTACGTCAAACATCTCTGCTTCCGTGGTTGCTTCTGCTTCCACGCCTTGTCTTTCTACATTTACTCCACCATCAATTATCGCCCATCCAGTAGTGAAAGTGAGGAGGAGGAAGGGAACATACTCCTCTTCAAAACCTTAACCCTCTCCAACATCTCCTTCTTGCCCCTCTCCCGCTCCTGCAACTTCGCTACCTGCACCTTTTTCCCAAATTTTTTCAAATCTCGCTGCTTGCGCGCCTCCTGCGCCGCGCGCCTCCCCGCCGCCTCGTCTAGTAGCTTCTGCCGTATCTTCCCCATGTGCTCGTCGTCTTTCAGCATCTCGGCGAAGTAGTCCACCGGCCGACTGAACCGCGCACCCTCCGCCAGGATCTTGGCGCGGCCCTCGTCGACTGCGCTGAGGGCTTGCTTGTAGAATGTGAGCTCGCGGGTTAGGTCGTCGTGGATGTCTGGGATGACGATGGGTTCCGGGGTAGTTACAAGCAGGGTTTCGGAGAATGGGAGGGTATGCGGAAGGGATATACGCGCTAAGGAGGCGGCAAGGGCGAGAGTGTTGTTTGTGGTTAGTTTTTGGTGGGGGGGGTGGTCCGTGTCAGAGTCCAGGTCTGAAGCGGAGATATCGGAGAGAGGGATGTCCTCCTCCTCCTCCTCCTCCTCCGCTTCTTCGACACCGCTTGTAGAATCGGAGTCATTAGCTTCCTCCTCCGCAGAATCAGGCTCGGCGGGTTTCTCCTCCGGCTTCTTCATAGCAGACTTCAAGCCCTCCTCCGGTGCCAAAATACTTATATCAACCAATTCCGGCGCCTCACTGCTTTCCGAGCCCTCCTCTTCATTGCTGCTCTGCTCGCGTAGGCCCTTTGGCTGCCGCCTAGATATCTTCCTTTGCCTTTCGCGGATAGGGTCGCGGCCTTGGTACCTGAGTAAGGCGGTTTTCTGTGCCGTTACATCAGCTATTGATTGCGCAATTGCCATCTGGGAAGGGGGGGAGGGAGAACAGACAAGTTTGCTCTTCCCCATTTTCGTGGATGAGGTTGCGGCCTTATTTCTTGGGTGGTTTGTGGTGGTGTAGAACGAGCGAAGCGGTGGACTCTCTTTTGTTGAATTTTTTTTTCGGAAGTCCTGGTGGGGGCTTGGCGGTAGGGTAACCTTACCGGTAGCTGGGGATCTGGGCCGATTGGGGGTGTCTGCTCGAACAGGTCGGGCAGATCGGGAAACACGCGGGTCAACGGGGCCAATTTTACTGCTCTATGATATCATATCATACCAGAAATAAATGTGGTGTCATATGATAAGGGTTCATGATCAATTGAATCTAAAAATCACAGACTTCCCGTCACTAGCACACTCCAACATAACAATACCATCCATCCTGACAGTACTGTAAAAGCTTCTATCTCACCACCACCGCTACCACCACTGCCTCAACATCTTTAGACTATTCTCAAGGGAGGGAAGGAAGGAAAACCCCGTAAGAGGTGGACGCATTAGATTACTCAGAAGAACGAAAGTAACTAGCCAAAGAGAAGAAAAAGATCCAACAAGACAAACTACCCCTAGATTACCATGGGAGAGAAACAAAAACACGCAGAACAATAGTTATACCCAACATATGACAGCTAGATGCTTGCGAACAACAACCGATACCCTCCTTCTAGCTTGGGATATAGAACCTGTCTAGATAGATGCGAATACGGAAACCCCAACTATTGATTCGGATCCGACCATTTCTTGATAGTCAGCGCAGTTGTGTACGCCATAACAACGAGACCAAAGGTGCAAAGGGCTATGTCGGCAGCTTTCATCATGCTCGAGGTATTGTGCGCTCTCATGTGTAGGAGAGGCGGATAAATGTATACAAGGGGGATACATGCGAAACTTCCGATCAAGGCAACAAACTAGGAATAAATAATATTAGTGGTGCGGAGCAATGAAAATGGTCTTGGTAGTACCTTGTCAAGATCATCGGCGCCACCCCAAGAGATGAGAGCGGTGACAAAAACTGTGACGAAGCGGAAGGCGTTCTTTTGCCATTTAACGGACGGATTGTTTTTGCCGCTGCGAGGGAAGAGGCCAGTTTCCATAATTCTGCAGATCAAAGTTAGACACCATCAACTATAAAACAGACCAGCATATCCACAGACCTGATGGCAGGGAAGAGCTGTAACGGTGTCGATAGCAGGATAGCCAAAGAGTAAAGGAACTGGACACTAAGTGGGTATTAGCCAGTGCACAAACTACCACCACCACCAGTGCTTACCCATTAACAAATTTGTCGTCCTGTGGTAAGTTTAAGATGATAACAGTCTTAGTCTCACTACCGTAGGCAGCATAACTCAGCGCACCCATGCTCACAAAGATGACCGTAATAATGACCATAACCCCGCCCAATACCTTCGGGAACTTGTGGGGATGCTTCATTGTCTCTTGGATAGGGATAATAAGACCGATCCCCTCAAAAGTGAAGATAGCAGTTCCAATAAAGAGCGTCCAGTCCTTGTTGTTGAAGTTGACAATGTCAGAAACGCCCTCGGTAGCCAGAGTGAAAAAGTCATAGTAATAGAGGTAGATGAGTCCGAGCATGATGAAAAAGTCGGCAATGAGGGCAGTTCCTCCCAATTTCGCCATATCTCGAATCATGGACATGGGAAGGAAGACTATGAGTTGCGTGAGAATCAAGTATTTGATCTCAATGAACCTTTCACCGTTTGTTACAGCGACTAGATATTGTTAGCTAAATAGGAACGCGCTGAGCCTGGGAGTCCTTACGGATGAAAGCTTGGAGATTCTCGGACGTAAACACAATGTAGGCAGCTGCAAACCCGATTTGTGATATGATGATAGAACTCAAGATCAGGATACGCATCCTTTCCCCGTATAATATTCCACCGATGTCACCGAAACTGCCGGCTACCCTCAGTCGGGTCTTCACTAACAATACGAAGCAGTAGTACGACAACGCGGCAACAAAAAGCAAGACCAAATTGGAAAACAACATTCCACCGTTAGAGTACCTATAATTCTTTAGCACTGTGCCCTGAGCCCGCAATGGTGTTCATTGGACTTACGCTTTCGGTAGGAATAGTACTCCTGTTCCAACGAAACTCTTAAGAAGTAAGAGTATCGCCTTCCCGGACCCAGCGGTCCCTTGGGAGATACTTCTTGACCTCCTCCTACCAGAAGCCCGAGCTCTGCCGGCTAGCAGCGCACTGCCTTCACCAGGCTCTTCCTCATCCTCGTCCCGCCGTCCCTCTTCCGTCATCAGTGCCTCGTCGCTCGCCCAGGCCTCATCATCCTCCTCCAGATCTTCACCAGCAAAATGGCCATGTAAAGTCAAGAACTCGATAAAATTCCTGGTCAAAAAAGGTCTTCCAGGCTGGGATCCATGGCCATCACCAGTCGGGCTGGAACCTTCATTCCGGCGGATGTAATTCCTTCTAAATCCTCCGATTTGCTTGATGGTACTGATATCCAGGGTATCATCCTCTGGCTCAGGGCGGGGCACATGGAACGACCGTGACCTGCTTCGCCTACCTCCACTCGCCTCAATGCTCTCAACGTACCGATAAATCGGGCGAGTGATGTCACCACCTTGCAACTGAAGTGACGAAAACTCATCATCCAACCCACCACCAGTGCCCCGGTTGCCAGATGAGCCACCCCCAACCAGACCCGTAACCGACGGATCTTCAGTAACCAAATGCCTCCTCACAACCTCCGCATCTTCAATCGGCTGCCGCGAGTCATAAGAGCCATATATGCTGGGCGGTTTCGACGACGAATTCGCAATATTTACGCCAAACCCGGAGCTAAAGTTTGCGGGGGGAGGTGTCCCATACCTAGTGGGAGTACCCAACCGTGGGGGAGTTCCAAATCTCGGAGGAGTCCCACCAGAACCTGCCCAATTTATCTGAGCGAGCGGATTCGACGCGCCAACCACCGGAGAACTGGGTCTTGGAGTGGAAGCCGTGGGGAATCCATGTGAGAGAGCAGGAGAACCCAACCGAACAGTGGCCTGTTCGCGGAGAGCTGGGGTGGTGGAACGAGGAGATCCGGGACGGGGTGCGGGAGATGGGGCTCTCTGTTGGTAACTCGAAGCACTAGATTCCGGAGGCGGCGATGGAGGCATTTGTGGAAGCAATGAACGAGTGCACACCGATTTAGAAGTTCAGTTCGGTGTATGGCTGGCCGTAGGAGGGGAAAGGAACTAGCGGGTCGAGAATACCGGCAGTAGGTAGATAGAGGGGTATTGTCGAGATGATGGTGGAGGAACACAATGCAAGGAGAGAAGGTTAACTCCAGACTGAGGTGAAGGCAGCAGCAAGCGCCAAGGTTCGGACAGAGACGGGAAAGGCAAGCAGGCATACCCAGCCAGGGTCCGCGTGAGGTTGGCAACCAGAAGGAGAAAGCATTTAACTGCTATTAGGTCGCCAAGGAATTTCCTAATTGATTTCACCAACACCAATATTCCCCAACAAGGATTTCCCCCATGATCCCTTTTGAGGTCTGACACTCAGGATGTTCCCATCGGGACTGCTGTGAGAAAATTTTCTTCATCGATGGAGAGGGGTATTTTTTGATTTTTGTATTGGCTTTCTTCACCCATTTCCTTCCGGACTTGCATGGCTTACCGGTACTCGTATGTGCAGCCGCAGCGGGCAGCCCCTCAATTGAAGGGAAAAAAAAAGGCGAGATGGAAATATCAGCATCTGGGCCCTCTTGAGGTTACTGCTAAGGTCCCCTGACCACTCATTTCATGTCGCTCATCGCCCAACCAGAGCCACGGGAGAGAGCGTGACTGCAACCACTCTGGAGGGCGCAAGCGTTCCCTCCAACTCATCTCATCCTCCCGATCCTTCTTGATCGCGGGCGGGTCTACAGCGGTACCAAGTAACGGGATCATTGCCGAGAATCAAGACTTGGTCGTACCTTAGATCGACAGTTTTGCACGGAGTGAAAAGGGATCCGGTATCATACCAGTCCTGCAGAAGGTGCAATCCCGCTGCCGGCCGTCTTTCTGGAAATGGGGCTTTTTCTTATGTGATGAGGGTCACTACTCGTAATAATGCCGGTTATGCACGGTGTGGTACTTGTACTTGGAGGGTACAGTACTCGTACAAGGCTTCCCGCTTGATGCTCTCTGCTCTCTGCCGGATGACAGGAAAAAATGGGTCACAAGGGTGCCATAGGGCTATGCGTGGTTTGCCCATTTGCAGCAGAAGCGCGTTCAACTATAGCACTCGTATTATAGCTTGCGCCTTTTATGATACAGTATCATACTTCGTCTATGATAAGACCCTGAACCCTCTTCTTTGGGTATTGTATGCGAAGGGGTGATGATAATGGTGGGTAGTTTTGCTGAGGGTCTCTAACTTTTGGGGCTTGATACTACGGGATTTCTGCTAAATCAGCAGGGTCAGAACACTACAGTACTAGCATTAGTCTAGCTCTTAGTTTGTAGACTATGGCCTATCGGGCTGTCCAGAGGGCAGCTAACAGTTGAATCGAGTGATTTGTTGGTGTAATGTCCAAGTCATTACCGGTATGGTGCTCAGAAACCATTCCACCAAGGGCAACACCGAGTGGTCTGTTAGAACAGTTTGTGAGGGGGTTTCTGGCGCGCCTCTCCGATATGCTGCAATACGACAGAGCCATAGTCCTATCATAGCACCAGTGGTACAAGTATTCCAACCGTAACGTAGGTAAAGAATAGGAAGGTGAGAAGCGGGGTCAACACCACACGAACAAACACATCTCACGATCTTGCCCGGCCACTGAGCTTGGAGCTTCATAAGTGTGCTGGAATGGCATCCTCTGAGATCAAGAACACCAGGCTGGCATCCTACTGCTGACTACCTTATACTCTTTCATAACTCCAGACTGGGGACCCTTCCACTCTGAGTCTGTGGTTATGGAAGAGAAGTGATAATGAGAATAGGATTTCCTGTGTTGATGGGGGATTTCCTAAAAGACAGAAAATGCCAACTTGGTTTGGTTTCATGAAATACAAATTGTTTCTCAACTATGACAGGACTGGATGTGGTATCCCATAGTCTGTCGGGTTGCTGCGCCCAAGAAAACCTGTTAAGAAAATACCGAATCTGGCTAAGAGAATAACGGGATCTGGGAAGTTTCCTGCCCTAACTGGAAATAAGTTACCAAGGGTTTCAAACTGAGACTTGTGCAACCGGTTTTCTTGGGCGCAGTGACAGACTAAGGGATACTTGTTACTTGGGAAGGGGCCGGGGGTGATTTCTTTTGTTATTTGGGTTTTCAGGTCATACTTCAGGGTCGATGCCATGGATTTTCCCGTAGCTAGCTACAAATAAACCGCGTATTTAACAAAAAAAAAAAAAACCGTAAGTAATGATATGATTGTCTTACTCGAGCACAAACCTGGCGACGAAAGAAATTGACTCCCACCTGCCCGCCACTAGAAATGGAGACAACAAAAATTATTCTTCAAAAGGTAATCAAATGAGAGGGAATCGCAGAGAATTTAACATATGGAATTGCCAATTTTTTCCACTCTGCCCAGTGCCAGAAGTGGGTTAGTGAGGCTATGATAGCTAGTGCCGAAATCCCAGACAAATTGACTGTCTTGGCAGTTTTTTTGGGCCTTTCTGTTGGAACCCTGGCACTCAGAATTCCTAGCATGCCTTCTGCAACCTAGTGTTCAATTATGTGAATCTTCATGTTAAGCTGCACTTTGTGGAAAATCCCTGGATTTTTCCGATGTTATGGTGGTGGGTGGGCAGCTTTTGAAAATGAGCATTTTGTATGGAAAATCCGGTGGGTATCAGTTTCTTTTGTCACCAAGATCGTACATAACGACTGCTATCAGGAATCATTTTGAGCCTTGTAGTATATATTAGCGGTGTATCTAGTGTATTCGTAACTGATAGCGGTAGCATCTAAATTTTTGCGTCGCGGGATCGATATACAAGATTATCTACGGGGTCCCACTTAATGGGAATAGGGCCCGAAAACGGCTGGCGTCTGGCAGCCATGGGAGCCATCAGGCACAGTACAGTACTCGAGTAGATCTTACGGCCATTCCTTCTTCACAAGTAAAGTACTTTCGGTGCTAAGCAGACTCTACATCCAACCGCACAACGGCTATCGTACAGAACCCAATGATCATATAGGATATTCAGGTAAGAATAGTATGTGGGAACTTATCACCACAAATAGCACTTCATCTTTTACTCAAACCGCACCGGGGTAAGATAGCGATATCGAGGATCTATAAAGCGCTGGGGAGCGAGAACACATATCCAAGCCGACAGGATTCAGGACAACACCAGCCGGAAAGAGTTGAATATGGTGCCTATTGGTGCACTTCTTAAAAAATGGTATTATTATGTCGTAAGCCTGCCCCAACCGATTTAAACACATCCGCTAAACTTTTCTTCCACAGGCTACGTTCACCACGGTTTGCATTCTAAACACTGGCGGTATCAGGATCCATGCCTTTGAGTGATTTGAGTGGGAAGGGGGGAACGAGCCTTGTTGCGTCATCAAGACTCCATATCGCTTCTTCAACGTGACTCTGTGTCTTTGGGATCCGTTAGTCATACGCTCTCTCTCTCAACAAATCACCCAAAGTAGAGAGGGGGAGCAAAAAGGATAAAGACGAAAAACTCAGCAGGAACAATTGGATAATTTGGGATAATGTTCGCATCCTCATGAATTGCTAGGAACGCTTCACATGGTGCTCATCACGGTGACCTTTACCTCTCATCTTTCTCCTCTCTCTCTCTTGGGGTGGAGCTGGGGGGAGGTTACCTGGAGTATTTATCGTCGGGCGAGAACCGCGCCGGGTGTGCAGACTTTGTAATTGCTCCTTCGGTGGTGACTTTCTTCAGAGTGTAGATGCGATTGCCGTCCTTGTCAAGGGTGTACATGAGATGCATTTCTTAGGGCGATGTGGATGGCGAGCTCTGGTAATAGGAAATAGAGATAAGTGGTGGTTGGAGATGGGGTTGAAGTATGGTGTAGTAGGTTTTGAGAAGGAAAAGTTTGAGGGACGGGGGTGGGTTGGGGGAGTTTGAGATAGCCAATTGGGCTGCAGTGCCAAGGGTAAACCCTTACCCTGGACTTTCGCGGCTCAATAGATGTCACTTGATGGGCAGGGCGCTCGCGATATTGGGAGGTTTGAGGTATCATACCGTATACGGTATGATGCCGGCAGCTCAAAAAGGGAACCTGGCTGTGCAACGGGTATTACATGTGGCTTTGCAAAATCTGATTACTAAGATATGCTTTTGTATCATAAATGAAAAACACACTCGGAGGTTCAAGGGTTTAGTTGGACTTATAACTTCTCACAGTCACCTGATGAGATACAAGTACGGACGATATAAGTAAAACCTTATTAAATTGAAGGTTGGGGCGGAAGACTGGCACTGATGCTCGCGCTGCTCTTCATGCAGTAGGGTGGGCATACCTAGAGCGGAATTTCGTTGCGGTTCACTGCAGCAAAGTGATCATTCACAGGCTGGTAAATGCAACTCCTGCTGGCCAGCTACCCTACCGTACCGTACTCGAGGACGGTACACTCCCGTTCGCAAAGTTTTCGCGGAGGGACAGGTACTGTGGCTATGTCTTGGCGGCAATGGAGGTACTGGTACAAGGATTTGGGTATACTTTGAACTGAAAGGGCAAGCTTCCCCTCCCCTATTTTCCTCAAAAGTGCAAATTGCACTTTTTTCAACACCACGTACACTATCTCGAGATTTCCGCGTAACGCGACCTGTCAGGTTACACGAATACCATATGGATCCCTCTCCTGGCCCCTCTAGCCGGCGTCGCCGCAAGAAGGGAAAGGCTACGGATGATCATTCCCCAACACCAGGTGCAAGACCCTCCACTACGGT
>Ga0307509_10005763_pt1 | contig 17033 bp, 22 predicted proteins | sample 10_EM_MG_FD_202245 | JGI IMG/M metagenome (GOLD analysis project Ga0307509, IMG submission 202245) | Populus trichocarpa ectomycorrhiza microbial communities from riparian zone in the Pacific Northwest, United States - 10_EM | ecosystem: Host-associated > Plants > Roots > Unclassified | place... | reverse complement strand
CTTGGCTCCTGAGGCCCCAGTCTGGTCCGACCAGCAGCTGCTCATTGCTCTGGCTGAGTTCATCCGCACCACTGCCACTGGTTTCCCTCCTGGGATGCCCCCGCTTGCTCCCTCCCTCCACACCCCCACAAATCCCCTCTTTCCCTCTACCCCCCTGCCCACCCCTGGACCTCGAGACTAGTTAAGGGGTTTTATACTTTCATTTATTTTAGCTACGGCTGCGCTGTGACGATTATTGGTCGCGTTGGGGGAAATGGTTTTGGTTATTTCCTTTGTTGATTGTTACTTTGATTTTCGGTTTTGTTTTGGCCATATCTTTAAAGATGCTTGTTTTTTATTTTACCGTATAAAAAATGAAAATATTTTTTAAAAAAAAAAAAAAAAAAAAAAAAAAAGTCACAGTAGTTAGACCCCCATCTCCCCTCACCTATTCGTCATATACGTCTCCTCCCTCCACCTGGAAATTCCCAGGTCGCTGATCATCTCCTACGTCGATGACTTTGCTGTCACGTTGGTCTCACCCTCCTACAGAACCAACGTTCGCCTCCTTCAGAAGTCCTTCTCAGCGCTCAAGAGAAGGGCCTCGCCAATCAACATCTCCTTCTCCGTACCGAAAGCTGAGCTGATCCACTGGAGAACCGCCAGGAGCAATGAACCACCGTGCTCCCTCCCGGTCTAGCTGGAAGACCAGCTCTTCTACCCACAGTCCCACCTAAAGTGTCTGGGTTTCATATTTTCCCCCACCTTTGACTCAAGGTCCCACTTCTCCAGGAGGTATACGCTTGCGAATGCCGCCCTGGCCACGATCCGCCGCCTCTCCCCGCCTGGGATGGGCCTTTCACCCTACCTTTGTCTCCTTGGCGCGTTCGCTCCTTGCTCCGATTCTCCTGTATGGGTCCGCGGTTTGGGCCCCCCCTCCGTCCATCATGGGCCCGATGTCCGTTTTCTGGCATCGGGTTTGTAGGTGGATCACCAACTGCTTTTCCTCCACCAACCTAACGTGTTTGCACAGGGAAGCCTGTCTTCCCCCAATACCTGTTCTTGTACGCCACCAACGCCGCCTTGCTGGCCGGAGGCTCATCTGCTCCCCCCCGGAAATAAACCCGGCCACGGCGCGCCTCCCTAAATCCGTTCCCACCTTCTCGCCCCACCATGCCTCCTCGGCGGCGCTTGGGAAAATTACCTCCCAACCCTATCTCTTCTTCAACCTTGACTGGCGTGCTGCTCCAGACAAGATCAAGAACCCGAGATACCGACACACCGCTGTTACAGCTTTGGCTAATGCAGCCGCCCCCTTAGTGGAAGATGTCTCTACGCTGCCATCCATCTCCCTTCACTTGACAGACTACCTACGCCCGATCCCGGGGATTGTTCCATCTTACTCGCGCCTCAAGTTGAGGGCTAAACAACTACTCCTTTCCGACTAGTCTGCCACCCTGGCCCCCCTTTACTATCCCTACCCGCGCTCAACACGTCCCCACCCCTTTATGGGCTTGGGCAAATTTGTTGCAGGAAGGATACACCAGATGCGTTCTGGGAAAAGCTATCTCGGGGCTCACCCCTCGTGGGGCAATCCCGATGCCGACATGTCCTGCCCGTTGTGCTCGGAGGCCCCGCAGACCTTCGAACATGCCATCCTCTCCTGCCCCTCCTCCGCCCGTCAGAGATCCCGCCTCCTCCAAGGGGTCTCGGACTTGGACCCCGAGGCCCCTGTCTGGTCCGACCAGCAGCTGCTCATTGCACTGGCTGAGTTCATCCGCACCACTGCCACCGGTTTCCCTCCGGGGATGCCCCCTCTTGCCCCCTCCCTCAACACCCCTCCTCCAAATCCTCTCCTCCAAGCTACTGCCCCACCCGCCCCTGGCCCTCGAGACTAGTTTTAGCGGTTTTTACTTTCCTTGATTAGCTACGGCTGCTTTGCGACGATTATTGGTCGCGTTGGGGGAACTGGTTACGTTTGTTTCATTTGTTGATTGTTAGTTTGGTTTTCGGTTTTGTTTTGGCCATATCGTTAAAGATGCATGTCATTTCTTGTACCATAGAAACAATGAACATATGATTTAAAAAAAAAAAAAAAAAAAAAGTCACAGTAGTTAGACGCATCCTCCGTCTCCGCTACACCTCCGGTGATTGAAATCTCAACACCACGAGAAATGATTGTCACTTCCATCCACCCCCCGCTCCTCAGACACGCCACATTGCCTCTGTCTGGGTGAAGCTGTCTCCCTTCCCTCTTCCTTTCCCTTCTGATGGTCAGGCCTGGCAAGCTTGTTCCTAGGGGTTGGTTGGGTTCACCTTCACCCCCTCTTGTCGGGGCTCACTTAGGCAGCCCCCCACGGTCAGCAACCTCTCGCCCGTCAACAGTCGGTTTTTAGTCTTGGTCGATCGATGAAGTAGCTGTCCCCGGTGGCACTGCTCTCTGGTATTGCACTAGCTCCTTTGTGCTCTGCTGGTACGGTCGGACTTTTCGAAACATTGTGACATCACTTCCGTCAGCCTTCCTGGCACTTCTCGGGTCGGCTAGACCTCCGCCCTCCCCCTCCCGGACGTTTGGATCGGCTGGCACCCTACTGCCTGTGGCTCTACGCCCACCCTCAGACCTCTGCTACCTTCTGATGTCCTCGGACTAGGGGCGCATGTTTAAACCTTCTTTCCGGGTCCAGTTTCACCAAATAGCCGACCGGATTGTCTTCCGGCTGCCACGAGCCTCCCTTCTTGCGATGGCATTCTCTCAAACTCGCTCGCTCTTCCTGAGCCTCGGCTGGCGGGGTTGTTTAGCCCCCGGGAGTTACCTCCCCTTTGTGTGTCCCCAAGCCCCATCATTCAGAAGTCCCTATTCCTTCGGGAGCTGGGCCCGGTGGGGTTTTACTACGGTTTAGCTTATAGGTGGTTTGACTTGGGGGAGTGGGTTTGTTTTTTCTTTGTTGGTTGTGTCTACTGTCGGTTGGGGATGTTTTTCTTTTAGGCTAGGCTTTCGCGGGGGTTTTTGGTTCGTGGCTTTCAGGCCCGCTTTCTCATCTCCTTGTAGTTTCTACCCATAGTACCGGGCGGGGGTTTCTCTGTCGGGCAGGGTCAGAGGGTTTTAGCTTGGGGATGGCGGGATGGACTGTAGTTGGAGGTTTTGGACTAGGTGGCCCATGCTTGGCAGAAAGTCTGTTGTACCTAGGACTATGGGATGAGCACAGGTGTGCGTTTGCCCTGATAGAAACAATTAATAATCGTGATTAAAAAAAAAGAAAAAGAAAAAAAGAAAAAAAGAAAAGTCCCAGTAGTTAGACACGAACCATCTCCCCTACACCTCCGGTGATTGAAATCTCAACACCAGGGAAATCATCGTGGGATTCAACCACCACCCCCTCTCCTGCCCGTTGATGGCTTCTGCCAAGGTGAGCGATGCTACAACCCCTCCTTTCCGTCTGGCGTCTACACCCTCCTCCAGGGGGTTCTTGTTCCTGTTCATCGTTGACTTCCGCTCATGAAGTTTGGGTCTCCCCTTTACCCCGCACTTCCTTTGCACCTAGCTTAGGTTTTGCAAGGTCGGCATTCTGTCCTCTTCGCTCACGGTCGGCGCTGAGCTTGACAAGCCCTTTGCCAAGTACCTTTCCGTCTCGATTGTGTGGTCCTGTCGGGGAACACTTCGGTTAGTAACTTCAGCACCTCGTCTGCGTTTCTCATTCGGAAAATCATCGGCTGCGGTTACTCTAGTCGGTTGTCTCACCTCTTCGGAGTGTTCTTTCTCCTCACATTCCCCTCCCTCTACCCTCCTGGTCTTCGTCCCGTTGCTCGGTTACAGCTACATCCACCACCCTCTTCCCACCCCCTCAGCTGGCACCTTACTGCTCCCCTCCCGCAGTCGATCTTCGGTCCCTATACAAAAACCCGCGTCGGTTACGCCCGTCCTCCTGGCCGTCGATAATGCCGCTTTGGCACACACTCCAGCGACCACTTACCAGTGTCACCTCTATACACCATCCTATCCTGCCATCGGGCACCGCTTCGTCCCCCGGCACCGCTTGGGTGTGCATGTCCATACTCTCACTTCCGAGCTCAGGCTGATCCACGTCACTTATCAGACGTAAATTTCCTTTGTCAGCTGTTCATTCATTCCTTATGTTGTATTACTTCTGTAGTAGATGTCGCTAAGGGTTCTCCTCTCCTTCCTGCTTGCTTTTTTCCTTTCTACGTCCTCCGGGTGTACGAGTATGTTCGTAGGATTTAGTTAGGCGATAGGCGAGATGGGCAGTTGGTCTCATACCAGAGGGACTGGGGGGTTTGGATGTTTCCTGGGGTCAGGAGGGTATGGTTTTTGTTGGCCATAGCGTTAAAGGTGAATGCAGTCTTTGTACCTTTTCTTTTTTTTCTTTTTTTTTTTTTTTTGAATCATATGATTATTGTTTAAGGTACAAAATCTTGCATGCAGCTCCCGCTATGGCATAAAAAAACATCTAATACCCCAGGGAAAAAGCCAACCCCCCAAGTCCCTCTGGTGGGGAACCAACTGCACATCTCGCCCCCAACAACAAACCCTTGACTAGCTAAGAAGATAGACGAAAGGAATCAAATCAAAAACAAGCAGGAAGAGTCAGGAAAACCCATGGCGCATTCATCCAGACAAAAAGAAAACGCAAAAATCAAACAAGGTAGGGACAACTTGAAATGTTCCCGCACAATCAGCACGAGGGTTGCCAGGCCCGCCTAAAGAGAAACCTGGTGGGGCGCTGAGCCACGAGGACCGGTTCCGCTGTGTTGGCAAACCCCAAAAAGAAGAAGGTGATAGTGCAATACCATCCTCCTAGAGGCAAGCGTCGATGGACCATTGTCTTACTAGTCCAGAATGTAAAGAAGTAGTTGTGGATACCAGCCAGCATGTTGTGGGTACCAGCCAAAAAGGTGAAGAAGCAGTAGGGTGCCAGCCGATCCGACCGTGAGGGGAAGAGAAGAAAGAGGGGTAGAACCAACCCTGGGCCGTAGAAACTATAGGTAATTGCGTGCGTGTCTTCACTAGGCAGCCACCCAAAGAAAGAGAGAACAGGGAAATCGACAGTGGCCTGTTGAAATGTTTTCCCTTATTGCAAACGGTGTGCCCGGCCGTCTGTAACATGGGGGTTGAGACGAGTGTTGCCGACCGTGCAAATGCCCTAAGCGAGGCAGAGCAAAACTGGAGTAGGCAGAGGAAACATCATCAAAGAAGATGAAATCCATCATCCAGAGTGAAGAAAGCCCAAAGGGATAAACCTAAGGGGAGGGGAGTGTAGAGGAGGTATGACTCCACCCCCTAGAGTGAGCTCATGACGGGAGGTGGAGAAAAGAAAAGTAGTGATAATCTCGTGGTGTTGAGATTTCAATCGCCGGGTGTGTAGAGGAGATGGAGGATGCTGTCTTTGTACCTTTTTTTTTTTTTTTTGAATCATATGATTATTGTTTTAGGGTACAAAATCTTGCATGCAGCTTACGCTATAGCATGAAAAAACCCCCAACTACCCCTGGGAAAAAGCCAACCCCCCAAGTCCCTCTGGTGTGGAACCAACCGCACATCTCGCCCCCAAAAAGAAACCCTTGACTAGCTAACAAGATAGACGAAAGGAATCAAATCAAAGAACAAGCAGGAAGAGTCAGGAAAACACATGGCACAATCATCTGAACAAAGGAAAACAAAAGGCAAACTTAGCGGAGACCACTTGAAAATTCTGTACACTGAGCACGGGAGGGGACAGGCTGGGCATAATCGAAGTCCTGGGGAGGCTCAGATGCCATCTGTTTTGGCAATACCCCGAAAAGAAGAAGTACCTAGTGCAATACCATCTTCCCAGAGGCAAGCCGTGATGGACCATGGTCATAGTCCGAATGGTGAAGAAGTAGTTTTGGATACCAGCCAGGTAGTTGTGGGTAGCAGCCAAAAAGGTGAAGAAGCAGTAGGGTGCCAGCCGATCCGACCGTGTGAGGAGGAGGAGAAAGAGGGGTAGACCCAACTCTGTGCCGTAGAAACTATCGGAAAACGCGTTCATGTCTTGCCTAGGCAGCCTCTTAAACAGAAAGAGAGTAGAGAAATTGACTGTGGCCTGTTGAAGTGTTTTCTCTTACTGCAAACCGTGTACCTGGCCGTCTGTAACATGGTCGTTGAGAAGAGTGTTGCCGACCGTGCAAATGCTCTAAGCGAGGCAGAGCAAAAGCGGGGTAGTGAGAGGAAACATCATCAAAAGAAGACGAAATCCATCAACCCAGAGTGAAGAAAGCCCAAAGGGATGAACCTTAGGGAAGGGGAGTGTAGAGGGGCTATGGCTCTACCCCCTAGAGCAAGCTCATGACGGGGGGTGGAGTTGAGAAAAGTGGTGATAATCTCGTGGTGTTGAGATTTCAATCGCCGGGTGTGTAGAGGAGACGGAGGATGGCTGTCTTTGTACCTTCAACAAATGCATATGATTTAAAAAAAACAAGTGAGAAAATCAAAAAATGAAAGTCACAGTATTTAGACCTCCATACTCCCTCTGAACGGCCAAGTGCTTAGCATTTGGTCCCCCACCGCAAAGGTTCCCGGACCTATCAGGGGCCTCAGATCTAGAAGAGGTAGCAGACACCCTCCTCCACCACCTTTTTCCCTGAAACCCCCACCTCACCCGCACCTCCGCCTTGCGCACTATGAGGACTATACCCCCCTCACGTCCAAAGAGATGTCCTGGGCCCTCTCCAAATCCTCCAACACCTCTGCCCCTGGTCCCGACCACATCCCTTTTTCTGTGTGGAAATCCAGACACTGGATCAAGCCCTCCCTTCTCCCTTCCCTCCTGGACCCCCTACTAGCCCAGGCTTTTCACCCTCCCTCCGTCAAGAAAGCGCTTGGTATTGTCCTCGACAAGCCCAGTAAACACTCATACAACTCACCCTCCTCCTTCTGGGTTATCGTCCTCCTTCGGACACTTTCTAAGATCCTTGACAGAGTGGTAGCTTCTCGCCTCCCAGCCCAAGCAACCATTTGCTCCCTCATCCACCCCCTTCAATGCGGGTCCCTCCCTTGGCGATCTGCCGCCGATTACACCCTCGTCCTACAACACAATGTTGAATCCTTCCATCGCCTCCGCTACAATGTCTCCACGCTCTTCCTCGATGTGAAGGGGCGATTTGGCAACGTGGAGTCCCCCTTATTTCTCTGCCTTCTGCGCAGGAAGGGGGACTGCCCATTCCTGGTGAAGTGGGTCGGCTCTTTCCTCAGAGACCGCACCTGGGGCCTGACATTCCAGGGGTCCCCACGCCTGTTCACTCCCGTCTCGGTCAGTTCCCTCAGGGATCTCACATTTCCCCCCTACTGTTCGTCATATACGTCTCCTCCCTCTACCTGGATATCCCCAGGTGACTTATGGTCTCCTACGTCGACCATCTTGGTCTCACTGTAACCTCGCCCTCCTACAGAACCAACCTTCGCCTCCTTCAGAAATCCTTCTCAGCGCTCAAGAGAAAGTCCTCCCCAATCAACATCTCCTTCTCCGTTCCAAAAACCGAACTGATCAACTGGCGGACTGCCAGAAGCAATGAGCAGCCGTGCTCCCTCCCAGTGCAGCTCGAGGATCAGCCCTTCTATCCAGAAACCCACATGAAGTGGCTGGGCTTTATCTTCACCCCCTCCTTTAACCCAAGGTAACACTTCTCTAGGAGCTACGCTCTCACGAAGGCCGCTCTGGCCACCATTCACCGCCTCTCACCCCCCGGGATGGGCCTTCCCCCCTACCTATTTCTCTCCTTGGGGCGTTCACTCCTAGCCCCGATCCTCCTGTATGGGTCCACTGTCTGAAACCCTCCCCCGTCTATCATGAGGCCGATGTCCGTTTTCTGGCATCGGGTCTGTCGGTGGATCACTAACTGTTTTTCCACCACCAACACAATATGTTTACACAGAGAAGCCTGTCTCCCCCTACTCCCTGCTCTTATACGCCACCAACCCCACCTTGCTGGCCTAAGGCTCATCTGCTGCCCCCTGGAGATAAACCCTGCCACAGCACGCCTCCCTAAATCCGTCCCCACCTTCTCGCCCCACCGTGCCCCCTTGCTCGCGCTTGGGAAGGTTACCTCCCAACAATATCTGTTCTTCAACCTCGATTGGCATTCCGCCCCGGACAAGGCCAAGAGCTCAAGGTACCGACACAACACCATCACGGCTTTGGCAAGTGCAGCTGTCCCCCTCCTGCACAACATCTCTCGGTTGCCCCCCATCTCCCTCCACTTGACGGACTACCTGCCAGCGGTTCCGGCGGTTGTCCCATCTTATGCTCGCCTCAAGCTATGGGCTAAACCACTCCTCCTCTCGGACTGGTCTGCCACCCCAGCCACCCCATACTACCCCTATCCGCCCTCAACGCGCCCCTATCCCTTCATGGGCCTAGGCAAATATGTTGCGGGAAGAATACACCAGATGCGCTCAGGAAAAGGTTATCTCACGGCTCACCTCTCATGGGACAACCCTGATGCCGACAAGCCCTGCCCGTCATGCTCGGAGGCCCCAAAAATCTTCGAACATGCTATCCTGTCCTGCCCCTCGACTGTCCATCAGAGATCCCGCCTTCTCCAAGGGGTCTCTGACTTGGCGCCTGAGCCCCCGATCTGTTCCGACCAGCAGCTCCTTATTGTACTGGCTGAGTTCATTCCCACCACCGCCACTGGTTTCCCTCCTGGGATGCCCCCGCTTGCTCCCTCCCTCAACACCCCCCCTCCAAACCCCCTTTTTCGCTCTGCCGCCATATCCGCCCTACCCCTCTAGACTAGTTAGCGGTTTATACTCTCCTTAGTTTTAGCTACGGCTGCTTTGCGACACTTATTGGTTGCGTTGGTGGAACTGGTTATGTTTCTTTTCTTTTGTTGATTGTTAGTTTGATTTTCGGTTTTGTTTTGACCATATCATGAAAGATGCATGTCATTTCTTCTACTGTAGAAACAATGAACATATGATTTAAAAAAAAAAAAAAAAGAAGTCACAGTAGTTATACCACGCTTCCGCTCCCCTCTTTCCCCCCCCTACATTTCTCAACACCATGTCTTTCTGCGCACGATCCCCTCTTCCATACTTTTCGTCCTCATTGTTGGGCCTCGCGTCCCACCCCTCACCTCCAAACATGGCCTCCCACCAGGGTGGCCCCTCAAGAAACGCTACTCCAGCCCCTCTCGCTCCCCACCCGACCACTGGAAACCTCGACCATCTGGTTCCCCTTTTCCACCAGTCTGCCGCTGACCTAGGGCTCCCCGCCGCAGGCTTTCCCCCTATTACTCGAGCAAACATTTCCACCCTCTCTATTGGGGAACAAATAGTCCTCCCTTCACTCTGCACCTCCCTTCAATCGTGCTTCCACATGGCGACGCCCCTTGAGAACCTCTCCACTGAGATCCATGACCTGTCCTCTCTGGTTGCCAACCTAGACCTCTTCATGCAACCCCCAAACCTCGCCCCACTCGAAGCATCCCTCTGGGATATTGCCTCCCGTCTCCCGTCAGCCGCTAAGGCCTCTTTCCCTCCCCACGCCCTAATGTATCACAATAGGCCATACACTCCTCTGGTGGGTCTCGCCCTGCCGCCTCCAGCAACACCAACCGCGCTGGCCAAGAGAAAGGGAAAGAGAGAGCTCCTCCGGCTCCACCCCCACCACCACCGAATACACTCTGGCCCTGCCCCGCAGCTGACCCAGTTCTCCCGAGATACGACATGTCAACTTCCCCTCCCAGACTCTATGGCAACCCTGAAGCGTTTGCCAAGAAGTACCCCCACCCCTGGGAAGCGGAAGAATTCGGCAAAGGGAAATACCCCCGTGGTGCCGCTTGGACCCCCGGCCATTTGAACCCTGACTGGCGACCCCCCACCACTACCATATCCCCCAAGGCCCCCCCACCTATGCCCAAGCTGTTGCAACCCCTGCGAAAGGAAAGAAGGATCACCAGGCAAAAGGCCCTGTCTTGGCTTCATCTCTGGTGGTTGTGTCGGTTGAGCTTTTTACGAAATCTCGCCCTCCTCTCCCCCAAGCCGTGCGCAAATTCTTGGCCTCCACAAGCACCTTTGAACCCCACGCATAAGCACTCAAAATGGCTGCCCATTTCCCAGACATCGCTGCCTCTTTTCTCAGAGAAGCCAACTGCTCCCTTCCCCGTTCCTTCACTTGCACAGTCAACGACAAGGGTTCAGTGTCACTGCTAAGCACTGACCTTCACACCCCCGCCTCCGCCTACACCCCCTACTTCGCTCCCCTTACTACAAGATTGAATAAGGCTTTCCCGGTGGGTGACTCCCCTTGGGACCTCTTTAAACCTGCTCCAAATGAAACACAACTATTAGTTCACTCTATCCCCCTCGCCTTCCTTCCCTCAGCCGATGACCAGCTCTTCCCCTGTCTTGATGAGTCCATCCGCAATGCCAGGGGAGTCTCCATTCTCTCGGCGTGTTACCTTAACCCGGACCCGGAATCTCGTGAACAAAAGAGAGCCACCTCCGTGGTTGTTACAGTGGCCCCGCCCGACGCTTTCACCATCCTCCCCTCCATCAAGGTGTTCTCCCGAAACCGGAGAGTTGAACAAAGGTTTTGCTCCTCTAAAAACTCCCTGTGTAAGAAATGCTGGAAATTCCGCCACGTCTCAAACCGCTGTTCCAGCTCGCTACCCGTCTGTCCCATCTGCTCACTTGCCCACACCAAAGCGGAGCATCGCTGCCCTAACCCTTCCTGCCCTAAAGGTGGCAATATCCTGCTGATCCTTGCCTGCTGCCCATCCTCAATGGCACGCTGCCCTAACTGCCAAGAAGAGCACTCTGCGTGCAGCAGGGATTGCCCCTCCCGCCCAAAAGCCACCCCAGATGCACCAAAGGTGCTATCTCGACAGACCAAGGACAGCCTGCATCTCGCTGAAGACAAGGCTGGCCCTTTGACGGTCGTTCATTCAGCACGAGATGCTCCTCCACACACCCCGAGTCCCCCTGTACGCTCCTGTGATGCTCTGCCACCTAGGCAAAGCGCCCACCGCACCATCACTGATCTCGCCCCAAGAGAGAGTGGTGATGAATCCCTTGACTCCCACTCCTCCGAGGGCTCTGCCCAAATAAGGAGAACCTTTTTCACTTGGTACACAGACAGCAGGGCTATCTTTCCCTCCTTTCCAATCGTTCAACATAACCGCCTTGGGATCTGGGATGTTTTTCTTTCACTCTTTCCCAGCTTTACCATGCTGCCCCACCCCTCCTTGCTTGTTGCTATTCAAGATCCCCCCTCCAGACGATCAGTTCTTCCGACATTTCCCGGTTTCCTGTCCTTTGGCCCCCGCCTCCCGGCCGCCCTCTGGTAGCCATTTATGTTTCACGTGTCTTGGACCTGGACTTGCCTTGCTCCACCGTCTTTCATAACTCCTCAGAGATGCTTTCAGTGGATATTTCTTCTCCGGAAGGGCTTTTTGGGTCCCACCATCATTCCCTCAGGGTCACCTCGGTATACCTCATTCATACAAATCGTCCTCCTTACTCTTCCATACCACCTAAACAGTTGGTTTGTTTCCTTTCCTACCCACACCTTGTTTTAGGTGACTTTAACCTCCACCACCCTTTAGCAGATCCCTGCCGCTCCCTCTCTGAGAGGGAATTTATCATTTCTGCACACTACATTGATGCAGCTTTCGACATCACGTACCACCATCTCAACACCTCCGTGGTTTACACTCGTTTCCCGTTTGACACTATTTCGAGACCTTCTGTTCTAGGCCTGTCCTTGGCAAATACCGCTCTCTCCCCCCTGGTCTCCTCATGGGACACACCCCTCCCCTCCACCGGTTCTGACCATGTTCCGTGTGTGATAACTCTAAAACCACCCACGATCATGCTCCTCCCCCCTACTCCCCATTGGGCCTGCCTCGACCTACACGCAGTAGGTAAACCGCTGGATGTCTTCACCCCGCTACCCTGCCCAGCAAGACCCACCCCCAACTCCCTGAGTAGATGGTTCGATATCTCCTCTACTCACCTTGCCTCCCTCCTGACCTCCCATGCCGCGAGAAAACATCTATGCCCCCGCTCGAAACCATGGTGGTCCCCGTGCCTCTTGTTCCTGAGAAGGGAGTCCCACAAGTTTGCAAGGATATCCCGCCTCAATCCATCCCCCTCAACTGGAGTAATGTTAAGAGGTCGAGAAGAACCTATTTCAAAGCCATTGCCACGGCCAAGAACAGGCACGGGTCGGACCTTTTATCATCGGCCACTCCCCACTCCCTCTGGACATCCAGGAGGTTTGAATTTGGTCGCCTGCCACAAAGGTTCCCGGCTCTGCTAGGGGCCTCTGGCCCGGCCGATGTAGCAGAGACCCTCCTCTACCACTACTTCCCCCCCAACCCCCATCTTTCCCGCTCCTCCAACTGACGCGCCACGAGGACTATACCCCCCTCACCTCCCAGGAGATATCCAGGACCCTCTCCCAATCCTCGAATACCTCTGCGCCAGGCCCCAACCACATCCTCTATTTTCTGTAAAAGGCTGTACACCGCCTCAAACCCTCCCTTCTCCCCACCCTCCTTGACCCCCTGTTAGCCCACGGCTTTCACACTCCCTCCCTCAAGAACGCACTTGGTATTGTCCTTGACAAACCGGGTAAACCCTCATACAACTCACCCTCCTCCTTCAGGGTCATCGTCCTCCTTCGGACGCTCTCTAAGATCCTTGAGAGAGTGCTAACTTCCCGCCTCTCGGCCTAAGTGATCACCTGCTCTCTCATCCACGCCCTCCAGTGCGGGTCCCTCCCGGGGAGATCCACTGCCGATGCCACTCCGGTTCTACACTACAATGTTGAGTCCTTCTACCGCCTCCGCTACAAAGTCTCCACTCTCTTCCTCGATGTGAAGGGGGGCTTTGACAATGTGGAGTCACCTTCACTTCTCTCCCTTCTCCGTGCAAAGGGGGTCACCCCATACCTGATCCCGTGGGTCGGCTCTTTCCTCAGGGACCGCACCTGCTGCCTGACCTTCCATGGGTCCCCTCGCTTGTTCGCCCCTGTGTCGGTCGGTGTCCCTCAGGGCTCCCCCATCTCTCCCCTACTCTTCCTCATATATGTTTCCTCCCTCCACCTGGAAATACCCAGGTCACTTGTTATCTCTTACGTTGATCACTTTGCTGTCACTGTGGCCTCACCTTCCTACAGGACCAATGTTCACCTCCTTCAGAAAACCTTCTTGTCGCTCAAGAGAAAGGCCTCCCCAATCAACATTTCGGTTTCCGTTTCGAAAACCGAACTGGTCCACTGGAGGACCACCAGAAACAATGAATCAGGATGCTCCCTCCCGGTAGACCTTGAGGACCAACTCTTTTACCCACAGTCCCGCCTGAAGTGGCTAGGCTTTATTCTCACCCCCTCCTTCAACCCAAGGTCCCACTTCTCTAGAAGGTACGCCCTCGCGAACGCTGCCCTGGTCACGATTTGCCGCCTCTCCCCCCCCGGGATGGGCCTTCCCCCCTGCCTTTGTCTCTCCCTGACCCGTTCGCTCCTGGCCCCAATTCTCCTGTATCGTGCTGCTGTCTGGCACCCCCCCGTCTAGCTTGAACCCGATGTCCGCTTTTTGGCGTTGGATCTGTAGGTGGATCACTAACTGTTTTTCTACCACCAACACAACTTGTATGCACAGGGAAGCCTGTCTCCCCCCTCTACCTGCTCTTATACGCCACCAACGCCGCCTTGCCGCCCTAAGGCTTATCTGCTCCCCCCCGGAGATAAACCCTGCCTCGGCACGCCTCCCTAGGACAGTCCCCACCTTCTCACCCAATCGCGCCCTTTTGTTGCCACGAGGAAAGATTACCTTTCAACTTTATCTCTTCTTCAACCTCGACTGGCATTCCGCACCGGACAAGACCAAGAACCCAAGGTAATGGCACAACGCTATTACAGCTTTCGCTAGAGCGGCCGTCCCCCTCATACACCATGTGGGTACTCTGCTACCCCTCTCCCTCGACTGGACTGACTACCTGTCTCTAGTCCCTGGGGTCGTCCCATCCTACGCCCGCCTTAAAGGCAGGGCCAAACAACTCCTCCTCTCCAACTGGTCCGCTACCCCAGCGCCCCCGTACTACCCCTATCCGCCCTCAACGTGCCCCCACCTCTTCATGAGGTTTGGCAAGTTTGTTGCTGGAAGATTACACCAAATGCGTTCTGGCAAAAGCTATGTCGCGGCTCACCCCTTATGGGACGACCGTGAGGCCGACACGTCCTGCCCATTGTGCTCCGAGGCTCCACAAACCCTCAAACACGCCCTCCTGTTCCGCCCCTTGTCTGCCCATCAGAGATCCTGCCTCCTCCAAGGGGTCTCTGATTTGGCCCCCTTGGCCCCAGTCTGGTCCGACGAGCAACTGCTCATTGCACTGGTTGAGTTCATTCGCACTACTCACACCTGTTTCCCTCCTGGAATGCCACGGCTTGCACCCTCCCGCCACCCCCCTCCAAACCCCCTCCTCCCCTCTACTTCCCCACCCGCCCTTGGCACTCGAGACTAGTTAGTAGTTGATTTCTTTCCTTAATTTTAGCTAAGAGTGCGTTGTCACACTGATCCGTCACGTTTGGGGAATTGGTTATGCTTGTTTCTTTTGTTCATTGTTATTTTTGATTTTCGGTTGTGTTTTGGCCATATTTTTAAAAATGCATGTCATTGCTTCTACCATAGAAACAATGAATATATGATTTAAAAAAAAGAACAAAAGAAAAAAGGAAAAAAAAAGAAAAAGTCACAGTAGTCAGACATCCTTCATCTCGGGTAAAAAAAAAAGACATCCGTCGTCTCCACTACACCTCCGGCGATTGAAATCTCAACACCACGAGAAATCATCGTCACTTCTATCCACCGCCCTCTCCTCAGACACTCCACATTGCCTCTGTCTGGGTGAAGCCGTCTCCCTCCCCTCTTCGTTTCCCTTCTGATGGGCCGGTCTGGCGAGCCTGCTCCTAGGGGTTGGTTGAGTCTGCCTTCACCCCCTCTTCTCCAGGCTCGCTTAGGCAGCCCTCCATGGTCGGCAACCCCTCATGTGTCAATGGTCGGTTTTTAGTCTCCGTCCATTGGTAAAGTAGCTGTCCCGGGTGGCACTGCTCTCTGGTATTGCACTATCTCCTTTGTGCTCTGCTGGTCCGGTCTGACCTTTCCAAACACTGTGACACCATTTCCGTCACCCTTCCTGGCACCTCTCGTGTCGGTTAGCCCTCCGCCACCCCCCTCCCTGACCTTTGGATAGGCTGGCACCCTACTGCTCGCGGCTCTACACCCACCCTCACACCTCTGATCCCTTCTGATGTCCGCGGACTAGGGAGGCGTGTTTAAACCTTCTTTCCGGGTCCTGTTTCCCGAAATAGCCGACCGGATCTTCCTCCGACTGCCAGAAGCCTTTCTTCTCTAGGAGGCATCCTCTCGAACTCGGTCGCTCTTCCTGAGCCTCGGCTGGCCGGGCTATATGCCCCCGGGAGTTACCTCCCCTTTGTGTGTCCCTGTGACCCATCGTTCAGGAGTTCCTATTCTTTCAGGTGCTGGGCCCTGTGGGGTTTTACTACGGTTTAGCTTATATGTTGTTTCACTTGGGGGAATGGGTTTGCTTTTGTTGGTTGGTTGTGTCTACTGTTGGTTGGGGATGTTGTTCTTTTAGGCTAGGCTTTCGCGGGGGTTATTGGTTCGTGGCTTTCAGGCCCGCTTTCTCATCTCCTTGTAGTTTCTAGCCATAGTACCAGGCGGGGGTTTCTCTGTCGGGCAGGGTCAGAGGGCTTTAGCTTGGGGGTGGCGGGATGGACGACAGGTGGTGGTTTTGGACTATGTGGCCCGTGCTTGGTCGAAAGTCTGTTGTACCTAGTACTGGGGGAGTGGGCACGGGTGAGCATTTCCCCTCCGATAGAAACAATAAATAAGCGACATTTAAAAACAAAAAGAAAAAAAAACAAAAAAAAGTCACATTAGTTTGAGTATTATTCGTCTCCGCTACACCTCTGGCGATTGAAATCTCAACACCGGGAAAATTATCGTACAATCCAGCACCACCCCCTCTCCTCCACCTTGATAGCTTCTGCCTAGGGGAGTGATGCTATCTCCCCTCCTCTCCCTTAGGGGTCTACCCGGTCCTCTACGGGGTTCTTGTTCCTGTTCATCGTTGACTCCCCCTCATGAAGTTCAGTTTTCCCCCTTACCCTGCACTTCCTTTGCACCACACTTAGGTTTTGCACGGTCGGCATTCTGTCCTCTTCGCTGACAGTCGTCGCTGAGCTTTCCAAGCCCTTGGCGAAGGACCTTTCCGTCTCGTTTATGTGGTCCTGTGAGGGAACACTTCAGTGAGTTACTCCAGCCCCTCATCTTCGTTTCGTATTCGGAAAAGCATGGGCCGCGGTTACTCTAGTCGGTCGTCTCTAGTGTTTGCAAGTCCTTCCTCCTCCCATCTCCTCCCCATAGCTTCTTCGTCTTCGTCCCGTTGGCCGGTTACAGCTACACCCACTCCCCCTTTTCCCACCTCCCCAGCTGGCACCTTACTGCCCCCTTTTCCACGGTCGACCTTCGGTCGCTATATAAAAACCCGCCTCGGTTACGCCCGTCATCCTCGCTGTCGCTACTCCCACTTTAACACACCCTCCGGTGACCCCTCATCAGAGTCACCTCTACCCACCTTTCGATCCTGCTATCGGGCACTGGTGCGTCCCCTGGCATCGCTCCGGTGTGCAGGTTCATACTCTCACTTCCTAGCTCAGGCTGATACACGTCACTTATCAGATGTAAATTTCATTTGTCCGTGGTTCATTCATTCCTTATGTTTTTCTGCTTTCGCAGTAGATGTCACTAAGGGTTCTCCTCTCTTTCCTCCTTGCTTCTTTCCTTTCTACCTCCTTCAGATGTACGTGTATGTTCATAGGATTTGGTTGGGCCATAGGCGAGATGTGCAGTTGATCTCATACCAGAGGGACTTGGGGGTTTGGATGTTTCCTGGGGTGTGGAGGATACGGTTTTTGTTGGCCATAGCGTTAAAGCTGAATGCTGTCTTTGTACCTTTTTTTTTTTTTTTTTTATTTTATTTTTTTTTTTTT
>Ga0307509_10005762_pt1 | contig 17033 bp, 15 predicted proteins | sample 10_EM_MG_FD_202245 | JGI IMG/M metagenome (GOLD analysis project Ga0307509, IMG submission 202245) | Populus trichocarpa ectomycorrhiza microbial communities from riparian zone in the Pacific Northwest, United States - 10_EM | ecosystem: Host-associated > Plants > Roots > Unclassified | place... | reverse complement strand
CAAGCTATGCAGTCCATCATTTAATCTACGCGTCTATCCAATGTGATAAATTGACATGCAAGCTCCCCCGGTGAGATGTAGCCGATGGTTGGCTAAGTGGGCGCTACCCATAGCCAGCCTTTCGGGAGATACTCTACCGTGATAAGACTCATACCTCTAGAGTCCAATAACAACCCATAGTAATGCTACAAATCAAGGGGAGAAGGCCCGGGCTGGTTACTGAGGTATTTCTCGCGAAAGCACCCTGGCCTTCTGAGACTACCTAAGTACCACTAGGAAGACTACCCTACTACCCGTAGGCAAGAATAGACTCCTAGGTGCCCGAGAGACCATATATGGGCAACCTCCATTTTGGCGGTTACCCATACTCCCCTTATATATCCTGCGAATGATATTCAGTCGGATGGACGGCGACGACTTATACGGTGTTACGGCAGGTGCTCTAATGACCTCTTTTAACTAGCAAACGAGTAACTACACAGCGGTCTGCCTATGACGCGCCGCCCCAACGCTGGGGCCAGAGTGGCGTGTTAGCTAAACCCGCCCAAGTTCAATAGTATGTTCGGGCCACTCTTGCACAGGCGTGGGCCCTCCCCGCACAGATGCCTGTGCGTCCAAGAACATCTGAGAGCCCATAGAATGTGAGGCAATCGACCTCTAAGTTCTAGGATGACTTTGCCGGTGAAGGTAGGGTAACTTGGGTCCCTCAGTAGGGTAACTGGGACCCATGGGCATAATGACCAAATTCCCAAGGTAGGGTAACTCTGCCCTCTTATGCCTTTAACTCCTCAGGAAGTCCTCCAGTCGACCACGGAAGTCGTCTCGGAGGTCCGTGTAACATTCCCATAAATCACTTGACTTTATGCGAATGTTTTCCCGAAAGGTTACCCTGCCTAGTAGAGTACCTCAAGGCTACTCAGTTATTCCCTAGGTCTTATCCTAGGATTACCAGCCATGTCTATAATATATACGAGACCATACCGCCACTGGATACCACTTGGTATATCATTTGGGCTAAGCTGATAGTGATTGTAGCTACCTATCGTAGGGTCGTTACACTGACGAAATCAATACAACACCTAACCTAATTCAATCCAAAATTTCAACTAGTATGAGATAAGCAAATAACACATTCGCAAATTCACATCAAAGCGCAAAACAAAGTACTGCAACCATTTCCAAGTTAACCAAAGAAACCCAACCAATCTCGCTATCCTATAGCCAGATATTAGTTTCAATTTGTTGTGTCTCTAGTGGGGATCTTTACTGCTTGGTTTCCAACATCTATCTTATCAGCCCTTTATAGGCGCTAGAGGAGAGTTAGCTTTTGCATTCCTATCACCTCTTGGGATAGATCTTACCTGGCCGTCCATATCGGTATCAATCTCCAATATATACAAATTTGCAGGTGGTGATCCACAGACTTCTGCAACAACTTGCTTAACAGCAGGTTTTGGACTAGCTTCAATCCGTCGCAATTTCAGGACTTGGGTGGCTTCTTGTCCAGCTTCGTCGGCGCCCCGTTTTCGATTAATTCGAGAGGATGCAATAACTGGAGTAGCTGAAGGACACTTTGGCCTGTAGTGACTGGCTTGTCCACATCGAGAGCATTGATTCAACCGCTTGCGTTTGTCAATCGGAGTCTGACGAATATCGCAATGTATCTTCGTGTTCTGTGTTTCTTGAAGTCATGAAGACCCAGACACATGGTTGCGGGGTTTCTGTTGGCGTGGCCCCGTGCTTTAACTTTCCTTTCGCTGTCTCTTAGCGGAAGATGGCCTATCATCGCTCCTTTCCGGCTTGGAATGATGTTTTTCGCTTGTAACCGTACGGTTAAAGGAAGCAACGTCTTCCAACTGATGACCGGTTTGAGGGAGGAGGTTGATGTATTTGACATATACGTCAGGAAGCGGAGTCTGCAAAGCCCATGAATTGCGCAGGTCTGTAGTTATACCTACGCGGGCTTTGTCCTTAACAAAATTGCCACTATATCCCAACTCTAAAGCCAGTCTCATCAGTTCGTCACAGAAGTCATCGATCTTACCGCCCTTCATTGTCAACTTATTCCACTCCCGAAGAGCGCGATCCCGATCAGAGTGTCCCCCAAAATGTGACACCAGCCATTGCAGAATACCTTCCCCAGTGCGAAGGAGGTTTTTCAGATCGAAGGGAATACCATCTCGAAGGGCACCCTCTTCACTAACGTAAGGGTTTATACTCTGGTACGATTTGTTGGCAGGACCTTGAAGAAGGGGGATTACCAAACTGACTTTATCCCAGTCCTTGCAGAGGGATTCCTTAAAATAGTCCGGTTTGATTTCGCAATCACGTATGAAGTATTGACTATCGGTAGTGTCACCTTTGAACAGATTGACACCTAATTTCTCAGGTTTCTTCGGTCGATTCGCTGACTTCTTACCCTTGCATTGTTTCCAAAGATACTCAGCAAGCTCATGACACTGCCTATCATACTTTTCCTGCCTTGCTTCGTTTCAGTGAGACTTGCATCTTACAAGGAATTTTAGCGGATCAGGAAGGGAGGAGTCAGAATCACCCGGGTCTCCACCGCCTCCAGCGTTTCCACTACAGGGAGGAAGATTTCCTTCACTGCCACCAGCATTCCCGCTGTGGCCTCCCCTAGGGGAATCATACCCCTAAAACCATCTTCCCCCAGCACGTCTTCGTCCATTCGCTCAGGTAATGGGTTAGCTGGTAGGGCAGGAGGTTGTTCGCTAGCGGCACCCGTGTTAACCACATATTCTCTTCAAAAATCATGGCCGTCACTATGCCTAGTATGCCTCACACTCTCAAAGTACCCGCATCAGTTCTGTTTTGACTTTGGCTCAGGAGCCTCGTTCAAAGGTGTCGACCAAATCTTGATCAGCTCAAAGTCCCTCTTGAGACATAGAAACCTCTGCCCATAGCGAATATGGCTTCCTTCGGTCACAACCCTACAGTCAGGGGAACAAACACAGGTAGGCATTGGCGCCTCTGACCTTCGTGCAAAACCGGGAGGTCCCACAGTACCAGAAGACTTTGCTGGCGCCGGTGGTGCTACTGTTAAAGCAAAGGCACCTGGGACTTGTGGAGTGGTGGGTAGAGGGGTTTGCCCTACTACAGCAAAGGGTCGTTCTGGTTCGATAGCTATCGCCGACGTATTTTGTTCTACTACCAGAGGGGCAAGTACCATGGACGATCGTGGTAAGGGAGAGGGGGTTGCGGGCACATGCTCCCGAGGTGGCGGTCGTGGAGAATTCCTCTTGATGATTTCGCCAACGAAATTGAGCTGGATTTGGTAACCCCGAGAGGACGTGACGATGGCTGCAGGTTTTTGACCCAAGGAGTGGTTACCCGTGAGCGGACCACTCACTAAAGGCTACTTCGAGAGGGAATCTATGTTCATGTGCCTCGGTCACCTTCTTTTGCAATTCTGCAAGCTGCTCTTGCTGTGCGATGAATTGTCTACCCACTTCATTCAACCAAGCTTGATATTTCTCATTAATCATGCAGGCAGCAACTTCAGCAGCATAATCCGTAGGGGGCTCTATAGCCAAAGGAAGAGCAGGGGCAGCCTTAATGACCAGGTCGTTCTCAGCGTCAATGGACTATACCTGGGCAGCGGCCTGCTCCCAGGCTTCTACCCGGTTCCGAATCATCTGATCGGACATAGCCAACTGGCGGAAGTTATTTCCCTGGAATTCCATCCAACGATTAGCATTTTCCACGATCTAAGTTTCAAGTGAATGCTGATGCTCTTCAGCAAGATTGAGTAGGTGGCTTTGTGCATCTTGCATCTACCGTGTGATTTGCTCAAGTCTGTATAGTTCCACGAGATCTTTTGTTAAATCAGCAAATGTCATCTTCCGTCGTCTATTCTGGGGTATTCTCCGTCCTACTGATGGGTCATGAGTGAAGCTTTGGAGGAAGGGGCAAGGGTCTTCAATCTTGGTCTCTCTGACCGTACGAGGTATTTCCTCCTCAAAGGTAGGATCATTCTCAATGTCATGTGTCAGGAGCTGCTGGATTGGCCGCCAACCTAATCTGTTCAGGTCTGCCCTTGCAGCGGTTCGAGAGATTTCTTGCTCAATACCAGTCATACGCTCAGGACCAGACCGAAACTGGGAGAAAGCCATAGTTGAAGACATTGTTCTTTCCACCAGATGCTTCTTGTACCAGACAAGCGACTCGTAATAAAATAATATCCAAACTGTAGGCTAAACCAACAATTCTCAGAATAGAGTTAAGCGAGTGCGCTTAACTATATACTGTAACGGGGGCACCCTATAGAGAGGTGAACTCTACGGTTGCGACCGCACCAAAATACTCAAAGTAGAAGATAAAGATGAGGTAAATAATTCAAAACAGTCAAACGGTAAAACTTAATATAGTTACACTCGAAGCTTCACTCAATTTAATTCTCTTGAGGAAAAGTTGGTTGTCGAAGTAGAATGCCAAACGCTTAAACTTAAGTAGATATCACATTTAAGCCTTGGGCATTCAGCTCTACTCCGACCATGGGCGAATACCCTGTCGTGCTGAGGACTTGTCCAAGTTGTATCCTCGATTAGGAATTATCCTTCTGGTGGTATCGGACCACCTGGGGTACACTTTGCTCCGTCAATAGGATATGAGTTTCTGCAAGGCATCTCCAATACAACCGCAGGTCGAAAAACTCTTTCTATTGAAGTCATACTAGTGGCTAACTGTTATGACAACAACCGGAATCAATACCTAGGTGGTGGACTGAATGGGCCAGTGGTAGTTTCATCTATACAAGCTATGCAGTCTATCATTTAATTTACGCGACTATCTAATGTGATAAATTGACATGAAAGCTCCCCCGGTGTGATGTACGCGATGGTTGGCGAAGTGGACGCTACCCATAGCCAGCCTCTCGGGACAAGCCCTACCGTGATAAGACTCATACCTCTAGAGTCCAATAACAACCCATAGTAAGGCTACAAATCAAGTGGAGAAGGTCCCGACTGGTTACTGAAGTATTTGTCCTGAAAGCTTGCTCGCCTCCTTGAACTACCTAAGTACCACTAGGAAGACTACCCTACTACCTGTTGGCTAAGATAGGCTCCTAGGTGCCGGAGTGACCATTTATGGGCGACCTCCATATTGGCGGTTACCCATACTCCCCTTATATATCCTGCGAACGACATTCAGTCGGACGGCCAGCGACAACCTATACGGTATTATGGCAGCCGCTCCAATGACATCTTTTTTCTAGCAAACGAGCAACTACGTAGCCGTCTGCCTATGACGCGCTGTCCCAACGCTGGGGCAAGAGGGGCATGTTAGCTAAACCTGCCCATGTTCAATAGTCTTTTCGGGCCACCCTTACACAGGCGTGCGGTCTCCTGTGCAAATGCGTGTGTGCCCAAGAACATCTAACAGCCCATACAATGTTAGTCAATCGACCTCTCAGTTCTAGGATGACTTTGCCGGTGAAGGTAGGGTAACTTGGACTCCTCAGTACGGTAACTGGGGTCCATGGGCATAATAACCAAATTCCCAAGTTACAGTAACTTTGCCCTCTTATGCTATTAACCACTCCGGAAGTCCTCCAGTTGACCACAAAAGTCGTCTCAGAGGTCCATGTAACATTCCCATAATTCTCTTGCCCTTATGTCAATGTTCTCCTGAAAGGCTACCCTGCCTAATAGAGTACCCAAGGTTACTCAACCATTCCCTAGACTTTGTCCTAGGTTAACCAGCTATTTGTATACGAGACTATATCACCTCTGGTTACCACTCAGTATACCATTTTGTCCTAGGTGGTACTTATTGCAGCTACCTATCGTAGGGTCGTTACAGTTAACTACTATGTCTGATTTTTGTTTTTCTTTTGTTCGGATCATTGTACCATCTGTTTTCCTCATTCTTCCTGCTTGTTCTTTGATTTTATTCTTTTCGTCTATCTTTCTAACAAGTCAATTGTTTCTTGTTGGGTCCAAGATATGCGGTTTGTTTCATATTCGAGAGACTTGTGTGGTTGCCATTTTCCCAGGCCTTCAGGGAGGTATTGTACACCGTGAAAACCGAAATCATTGGACGTAGCGCTAGGATGTCCAGAATTTCCCCTTTGGATTTGCGGGGGGGGAAACTTACGCGAAGACCCTCCTTCAGTCTTCACCTGAGACATCAGACCATCCTTGGAGAGGGAACTCCGACGTCTTCGCGTGATCCCCAATTATTTCTATTTTTACTGTATACCATAACGCGCGCTACATGCTGCATTTTGTACCTTAAACAATAATTTCCTGCTTCTAAAAATAAAATTAAAAATATACCAATTGGTACTGTATTTTAGATAATCACTCTTAAAATAATTATACACAAGACAATCAATTTCTTATTATTAAATAATAATTTCATATTCAAATTCTGCATACTTAAAAGTACTTGCAGACTAAATTTGAAGTTTGTATCTCAATTATTAAAACAGTTAGGTCCTGCTCAGCATCTTACAATATAAAAATATTCTATATTTATAAAAACAGCATATTTCCTTATACAGAGAGCAAAAGATCCATAATTCAAATTTTAAATCATAGATCAACCGACAATATCCGCTAGTATATTGTACATAAAAATCGAAGCAATACGATATCTCACTGTTGGGCAGTAATAGAGATTACAATATTGCAAAATACCGAGCGTCTTGTCTCACAATATTTTGCAACATCATAATCTCTGCTAAAGTTACTGCTTAAGTAGAATACCTTTAATTGATTTCATATTTATACAGAATATCCTAGAGTATATTGGCAATCTCTCTATGATTTAGTATTTCTGATTATGGATATTTAGCTCTCTGTATAAAGAAACATGCTGTTTTCAGAAATATAGCGTATTTTTATATTGTCATATGCTAATAAGGGCCTTAATGAAAGGGAAACGTGGTTTTTCGTGGTTGCCACATGTGGGCAGCTTCCCTGTCATGGGAGATTTGCTCATGAGATATATCAATTATATTTCTATTCTATTGTATGAATTCCATTTTCTAGTGCTGCAACTACACAAATTGGAAGTCTACTAGATAAATATAATTCGCAAAATAAATCTTTTCATCAAGGATATTTACATTGATTGACAAATTCAATTATTGAAGGATATTGACAATACTCTCGTCTAGTAGTTGTTACTCTTCACTCCACTATATCTTAACTTGAATATGGCAATTGTGTACTATGTACTTACTAGCTAGTTTATCTAGTTCTCCAAGAGTTGTCATTTACTTTTGAGAAATAACATCATCAGTGTTGAGAATGGGATGAAGCCTATTGGTGGATGATTTAGCATGCAAGTTGATAATGGGGGGTGATGTATCGGTATTACTATTTTTCAAATTGTATGTTTGTATTAAACAAATTAGTATAAATATGTTTTACAAAAGCCAATGAATATTGTACTTGCTGAGAATATATTTGTTCTGCATTCACATGAGTTAGGCTATGAGCGTGGTATCAGAAAAAACAATCACTTTGCATCCTGGCTCTTTCTCTGCATCCTGAGTCTCTCTGAAAGCCTGTTGAACTCCTGTAATCCCTATTAGCATTCTGAAAAGCCAATATAACTATAATATAATCCAAAGGACAAATTATGTGAGTTGATAAGATAACTAATAGTTCTAGTAAAATGTAAAATTTCAGACTTCTTATCCAGCAGATAACTGACCCATTGAAGATTAACATATTTGATGTAGAAAATTAATGTCTTCCCTTTGAATCTGTATATATACCTAAAATTGTTGGCATTTGGAATCCCACTCTCTGCAAATAAACTGAAATCAAGAACTACCAGCTGGCAAAAATATAGTTTCTGTATTCTCAGGCAGATAATTTATATGTGATAAGGATGCATAGAATGCACTAGGAAGAGCCAGAATAGAAACTGATTCTTGTTGCTAATGGGTGTTCTGCCTCATCGAGACAATATTGATAGAGTTCAGGGCAATCAGTTGTATGCTTTGGTTGATCTGTTGAGTATTTTAGGTAATATTTGCATTGATTCTGATGATATCTGAATTGCTTCTGGTAATACTTTGGACAAGCTGTTCAAAATATAGGTCTATGAAGTTCTGTATTTGATTGAGGGGGTTGGTAATATTAGCAAATGACAATTCTTCATTCTCACTAGTCCTGTTGATTTCTGCAGACCCCACCTTGTAAACTGTCCTTATCAATCCTAGCTGGAGCAGTTAGTCTCTAATAGGTGACTACTTACTTCTATTTCTAATTAGTAGCTTTGTAATCTTAAGATCTTTGTAGACTTATCTCATAGTTGTTTCTAGCTCAATCTGTTATATTATAACAGGAAGATGTGTCAGGCATCCTATCATATAAGACCTAATATTTGTGAACAAGAAGTAATTGTAAAGTAGGTAAAGAGTATAAAGATATTTATTGATAAAACATAACTGATAAAAGTAAACTATAGGAAAGTACTTAGATTGTTGGGTGTAGAGCTCTAACCATCATTCTCAAATCTCTTTAAATAGAGACCCTTCTTATAACCCCAACCCTGGTGGCTCCCTTCTGTGTTACCTGCAATATACCTTGAACCGATCATAAATCATAAAACTAATCATATAAGCAAAGCACATCACCTGAGTGAAACTTGTAACTTCTAATAGTGTCAGATGTGAATGTTATTATATCATCGTTACTCACAGTTGTGAGTTACCCAATCTCAACAAACCACAACTTAACAATAACATGCAAGTGCAAGTCACATGAGAACTATAAGTCACATAATCTTATAGTGTGAAATATAAGGTACATATGACTCATAATTATGAGTCATTTGACAACCTTTCCTTGCTTAGTCATGATTTGTGGCACTGTCTGCCAAACTCCATTAGTGGGCTGATTCTGAATGGTCCTGAAGTCTGGTTATATCATTGATGATGCTGATATCACGCAGTCAGTTTGGGTTAAGATGTATTTTGTTGGTAAGTATTAACGTGAAGTGGTGGTAGTTATCAGTATTGAAGAGAGAGAAGAAGAGGGGTGTGTTTCTATGCTGGTGAAAGAGAGTTCTTATATAGAATACAAGACTATTACCTGGACATACTGTGATTAAAAGCTGGTTACGGAGTAGTTGGAGGGACAAAACCGGAAAACGCCAAGAACAACATCACACTTTATGGAACATATATCTTGAGCAGGGATCCCCGAGAGGCACCACCCCTGTGCAGCTTCTCCCCCACCAAACATCCACCTTGTCCATTTGTAAAGCTTACCCCTAACCTACAATCATACAGTATTGTGGGCAGTTGTTATTGGAAAGTTAGTAGTGTGCTCAGGTGTACGGACGCTTGCGCATGTATTTGTCACAGTGGTGGTGGTGGTAACGGTTGTTGTTACCAAAAGGGGACATGTTGAGCACCCATAGGGTAGAAGTGAGGAACACCAAAAATATCTGGGAAATTGTCACTTTTGTGAAGGCCTTTTGGTACTTGGGTTTCTTTGGCTTTCGGCCTCAATTGTCACTTCTTAAATCTTTCTTGCCAAACACCAACAATGAACGCATGCAGAAGAAGAGAATCCGTCGGTATACCTTTATCCCTCAGACCAACGACCAACCCATGCGCTTTTGTTCTCCACCCTATCACTGGGAACCTCAGATTCGACCAATCCCTTCACCCTAACCTTAGCAATTTCCACTGCGCACCTGCTTACATCTGAAGCTCTTCTGGGATCGTCGGGCTCGGTAGGAGCCTTTCTACTAGCGAATTCAGTTGTGTCTCGGTGCGCAATGTCGTCTGGCATACCTGATTGAGTTCGTCCCCAACTCTCCAAACCACCTCTTTCCCCCTCCGCATCCCAATCCAATCATAAGATAAAATAAACCCCACATAGGACAAAAAAACACACCCATAGCTCCATGAGATCGGCAAAATCCTTTCGTTCCTCGACATCAATCCTCTCTCCCGTGGACACGCCGAAACCTCTCCTCTTCTGTCCTCTCCCACCTCTTCCCACAAGCAAGTACGCGAATAGCTAAACCACATCCAGCTCGTAATCCCCAAAACCTACCGCAGAAAGCTCCACCATGTGCCTGACGCAGAACTCAGCATAATTTTATGGACAATTATGGTGAGTCATTCTCCTTGATCTCCTTCGACACACTAATCGTATTACAGGTTTCGCAATTACAAAAATTGTGAGAAACAACCCCAAGGAATTGACTGTTCTTTTTGGCGGACCGCATGGAAAGTCTATCAGGCAGAACTACATGTCAATGACCTTTGAGAGTGTCGGCGCGGACGGATCAAAAAAATACGAAAAGATCTTCAAAGATGTCACGGAGATAACCACCTCGTACACATACCGCTCCCCAACCGGTCTTTTGTCTACAACCCGATTCACCCAGCCCGCACTCACTCTTATGGAGAAAGCTTCCTTTGAGGACATGAGGTCTCGTAGCTTAATCTAGCGCGATTCTGTTTTTGCTGGACATTCATTAGGTGAATACTCTGCTCTTGCGCCTTTGGCCGAGGTCATGCACCTTTGGCCGAGGTCATGCCAATTGAGTCTTTGGTCTCTGTCGTCTTCTACCGTGGTTTGACTATGCAAGTCGCCGTCGAACGCGATGCCCAGGGAAGAAGCAACTACTCTATGATTGCTGTCAACCCTAGCCGTGTTTCTAAGACCTTCAATGACCAAGCTCCTCAGTACGATGTTGAAAACATCGGGAAAGAAACCAAATAGTTGCTGGAAGTTGTCAATTATAACATTATTAACCAGCAATATGTCTGCGCTGGTGATCTAAATTTCCTCCTACCCGTTTTCTTTCACATCAATTGACAGGTCATTAGTTAGGCACCCTCGACTGCCTCTCTAACGTGCTCAACTTCCTCCAGGTGCAGAAAATTGACATTTAGGCCCTCATGGCGAAGATGTCCCTTGAGGACGTCAAGGAGAAGCTAGTCGAAATTATCCAGGAATGTGCCAAACAAACCGAAGCTAAGCCGAAGCCAGTCGAACTCCAACGCCGTTTCGCCACAATTCCTCTCAGGGGCATTGACATCCCGTTCCCCTCTACATTCTTGCGTGGTAGAGTCAAACCCTTCAAATCATTCCTTCTGAAGAAGATAGTGAAGTCTTCGATTGACCTCAGCAAGCTTATCGGAAAATATATCTCTAGCATGACGGAAAAACCTTTCCAACTCACTATGGAGTACTTTGAAGACGCTTACAAGTTGACCAATAGTCCGCGTATTGGTCAGGTTTTGGCTAATTGGGAGAAGTACCAAGACCCTGTCGCCTCGGTTGGAACCACTGCTTAATTTTTCTTCCTTCTCTTGTTTTCATGCTGCTCTCTGTTTTGGTTTCGGGTTTGGGTAATGGTTTAGGAGATGGAGTCACGATTTCCGTTCTTTTTTCATGTAGATTCTGCAGGGGTGGTGAGCTGTATATAAAATTTCAGATCCATTAGATTACGCATTACAGAGTTTATTTTGCACTTGAATTGATGTGTTGGTATAATGTCGATACCTGTCTTGGGAGCACTATATGCAGTCTTGCCGACCTGGATATAGATCCTACCAGACAAGCTGTAATAAGTCACATCCACTGCAGTCTCTCGACATTTGTGTAGATCAGTGTTCTGAAGCTCTCGGACTTTATCGTTCCCACTCCTGACCCTGCTTCCATCTCATTCCTCACATGATATCGGCATGGTACATTATCACTCTTGGACAACAAACATTAACTATATAGAGAACTTCCAAGCCTCAATCTATCCAAATAGACAACCCACCCTACCCGCCCTCTTCTCTGAGAACTTGTATGCTGTATTATTGAAACCTAATGCACAGTACAGCATAGTGCATCTATGATACATGGTAACTAATACATACTAGCCACCCACAACACCAGTCCTACACATTCCAGTGGTACCGCAGCGTTCTCTCACCCTATAATACACATTATTGGCCCCTAAGTTAAGATATCATACTACAGGATATTATTCAACACGAGCGCCACCTTTGTATAGAATCACTAGGTTATCTGGAATCTGGTGGTAGCTAGCTAGCGAACAAGTGAATCAAGGATCAGTTTTTCCGCTCCGAAACCCCCCAGACAAATGGAATGAATTGCTGCGGTAGGAATCTCGGAGTCCAATTTGCGGATATCCCTTCTGCTGTGGAATAAAGTTTCGGGTTTTATCCGCTGCCTCTATTAGTAACAAGTTTATGGACATTTCACAATTTAAGAGCCAGTTTGGCAAAAATGGGACAGTTCCGTTCCGCGACCGTTTCTAGTGTGAAAAGAGCGTTCTCTCCATTTTGAAACGGAAGGGAAAGGGCGATTTGTATGGGGGAACGGAATACAACCGTGGTATCCAAACAGGCTCTCAGGGATTACTGGGCTGGTAACAATACTTCCAACTCTGTCGGATGGTGAAACACCCATCGATATGGGTTCCCAGGTGAAATTGGCTTCCGAGCGATCGGTGATATAAAAGTAGTGTGCCGTTTCTTAGCAAAAACACTTCGGCTCAGGGGTTCCCTCAGGATACCACCCTGGCTGCTGGCATAATTGATCCATCTTAGCGGGGACAAAAATGTGTCTTTCCTCTTCCCAGACTTTCATTCTGTTTTCTTCCCCTTCTCCATCCATCCTCACCCACCGACACACTTCCATTGACAGATCTCAGGTATGTAAACCGACCACGTGAAAATTCATCAGAGTTCTACTAATCTTCTTTTTACAAGCTAATCTTTTCTGGACATGGAGTGCCAATCTTTGTCCCACAGTCACGATAGCACTCTAAGCCACCCGGCAGACACAAATACCAGTATTTACTTCACTCACCGATCTTTCATCCCTAACCCGATCCAACGACCATTTTCTACTCTATTCTCCTGTGTTCCTTCAGCATTTATAGCTTCACCGCTTCATCGCCACCGTCTTAGGGCCATGGACACTACCACCATAAGCTAGGAGCAAGTTCCACCAATTAGGGATCCGAAGTCTTCATATATTGAGGAATGTGTCCAGAGATCTAAGCAGTGGCATCGGGCAAAAGATGCTATTGGTTCATCTGAAAATAGAGCGCAAGATCTTACGATGAAAATAACCTTTACGGATTTTCTTGATTTAAAAAAAGCTTTGAACATGGATGATGACGAAAAGTGTGACTCATTTCCTCTTATTGTAAGGTATCTACTAAATAGAAGCAGATTCCCAAGATATTCCTACGATCCCTCATCCTCAATGCTTTCCACCCAAAGAATCCCAAGTCCCATTCATGCAGTGTTCCCAACCGTCTAGTCCGTCCGTCTTTGGGGGAGGACGGGAGGGACTAAAGTTCATAGTCAGTCCTTTTGGGGGTGGTAGGACGGACCACGCCCGGGAAGGTGAAGACCGGACGGACTATAGGGGACTATAGTCCTAGCTCTTGGACTTCCTATACTAGCCAAGTTGAGATCATACACTTTCAAACGGATTCCCTTCACTTCATGAGACATCACTCGTGCCGTCCCCGGCAGTCCCCTGCCGTCCCTTACCATTCCCAGCCGTCATCGACAGTCCCCGGCCTTGATTTATTTCTATCCCACTCCTTTGAAAGTTGACTGTTCCTAGTTCATGTAACGTGTAGGACACAGTAGTTAAAAGTGCAAATGGAGATTATTAAGGTGGCAAAGAACTTGTTGTCAGTTAAAACAGTAGAGAGAATTCTTGCCTGAATATAGAGACCCATAGTTCAACTAGCGAAGGCTAGTTAGTAAGTGAGTGATAGTATGATGTGAATATTTCAATAAAGCTCAACTTTTCTTTCCCTTTCGCAAGTGTCCTGATAGACAAGAAGTCGAACAATAGACTTATAGGGATGAATGTAATAAAATAAGACCATGTTCAGTAGAGAGTGTATTCGCATTCTTATTCTTTCTAAGTCTCCTTTTTTTTTTTTTTTTTTTTAAATCATATGGTCATTGTTTCTACGGTACAAGAAATGACGTGCATCTTCAACGATATGGCCAAAACAAAACCGAAAATCAAACATAACCATCAACAAAAGAAAAAAACACAACCAGTTCCACCAACGCGACCAATAAGCGTCGCAAAGCAGCCGTAGCTAAAATTAAGGAAAGTATAAGCCGCTAACTAGTCTCGAGGGCCAGGGGCGGATCGGGCGGTAGATTGAAAGAGGGGGTTTGGATGGGGGGGTGTGGAGGGAGGGAGCAAGTATGGGCATCCCAGGAGGGAAACCAGTGGTGGTGGTGCGAATGAACTCGGCCAGCGCAATGAACAGCTGCTGGTCGGACCAGATTGGGGCCTCGGGGGCCAAGTCCGAGACCCCATAGAGGAGGCGGGATCTCTGATGGGTGAAGGAGGTGGACGACAGGATGGCATGTTCGAAGGTCTGTGGGGCCGCAGAGCACAGCAGGCAGGACATGTCGGGATCAGGATTGTCCCATGAGGGGTGAGCCGCGAGATAACCTTTCCCGGAGCGCATCTGGTGTATTCTTCACGCAACAAATTTGCCCAAGCCCATGAAGGGATGGGGGCGTGTTGAGGGTGGATAGGGGTAGTATGGGGGGGCTGGGGTGGCAGACACGTTGGAAAGGAGGATTTGTTTAGCCCTTGGTTTGAGGCCAGCAGAGGATGGGACAACCCCCGGAACCGGGGGCCGGTAGTCTGGCAAGTGGAGGGAGATGGGTGGCAATGTAGAGACATCGTGTATGAGGGGGGCGGCAGCATTTGCCAAAGCTGTGATGGCGTTGTGCTGGTATCTTGGGTTCCTGGCCTTGTCTGGGGTGGAACACCAGTCAAGGTTGAAGAAAAGATAGGGTTGAGAGGTAATCTTCCCACGCGCCAGTAAGGGTACACGGTGGGGCGGGAAGGTAAAAACGGATCTAGGGAGGCGTGCCGTGGCAGGGTTTAACTCTGGGGGGGAGCAGATGAGCCTTAGGCCAGCAAGGCAGCGCTAGTGGCATATAAGAGCAGGTAGTGGGGGGAGACAGGCTTTTCTGTGCAAACATGTTGTGTTGGTGGTGGAAAAACAGTTGGTGATCCACCTACACACCCAATGCCAGAAAACGGACATCAGGCTCACGATAGATGGGGGAGGGTTCCAGACAGCAGACCCATATAGGAGAATTGAAGCAAGGAGCGAATGCGCCAAGGAGAGACAAACGTAGGGTGGAAGGCCCATCCCGGGTGTAACGACCCTACGATAGGTAGCTACAATAACTACCACCTTAGCCCAAATGGTATACCAAGAGGTAGTGAAAGGTGGTATGGTCTAGTATACTTAGTATACAAGAATGCTGGTGCGCTTAAAGGCAAGGCCTAGGAAACAGTAGCATAGCCTTAGACATTTTATTAGGCAGGGTAAGCTTTCGGGAGGACATTCACATAAGGTCAATAGAATTATGAGAATGTTACACAGACCTCCGAGATGACCTTGGTGGTTGACTGGAGGACTTCCGGAGTGGTTAATGGCATAAGAGGGCAAAGTTACCCTACCTTGGGAATTTGGTCATTATGCCTGTGGACCCCAGTTACCCTACTGTGGAGTCCAAGTTACCCTACCTTCACCAGCAAAGTCATCCTAGAGCTTAGAGGTCGATGGCCTCACATTCTATGGGCACTTAGATGTTCTTGGGCGCACACGCATCTGGGCGGGGAGGCCCCACGCCTGTGTAAAGGTGGCCCGAACATACTATTGAACTTGGGCAGGTTTTGCTAACACCCCCCTCTGGCCCCAGCGTTGGGCCGGCGCTTCATAGGCAGACAGCTGTCTAGTTGCTCGTTTGCTAGTAAAAAGAGGTCATTGGAGCAGCTGCCGTAACACAGTATAAGTGGTCGCCGTCCGTCCGCCTGAATGTCGTTCGCAGGATATATAAGCGGAGTATAGGTAACTGCCAAAATGGGGGTAGCCCATAAATGGTCTCTCTGGCACCGAGGAGTCTATCAAAGCCTACGGGGAGTAGGGTAGTCTACCTAGTGGTACTTAGGTAGTCCACGGAGGCCAGGGAGCTTGGGGAAAAAATACCTCAGTAACCAGCCGGGACCTTCTGCCCTTGATTTGTAGCATTACTATGGGTTGTTATTGGACTCTAGAGGTATGAATCTTAAAACGGTAGAGTATGTCCCGAGAGGCTAGCTATGGGTAGCGCCCACTTAGCCAACCATCGGCTACATCTCACCGGGGGAGCTTGCATGTCAATATATCACATTAGATAGTCGTGTAGATTAAATGATGGACTTCATAGCTGGTATAGATGAAACTACTACTGGGCCTCTAAGTCCACCACCTAGGTATTGACTCTGGTTGTTGTCATGACAGTTAGCCACTGGCATGACTTCGATAGGAAGAGTTTTTCCACCTGTGGTTGTATTGGAGATGCATTGCAGAAACTCATATCCTATTGACGGAGTTAAGTGTACCCGAGTGGGTCCGAGACTTCCAACAGGATAATTCCTGATGGAGGGTAGACCTCGGACAAACCCTGAGCAGGACAGGGTGCGTGTACAAGGTCGGAGTAGTGGTGAATGTCAAAGGCTTCAATCTGATATGTACTTAAGTTTAAGCATTTGGAATTCTACTTCGATAACCAACTTTCCTCCAGAGAACTTATTGAGTGAAGCTTTCAGCTTAAGGATATTAAGTCTAACCGTTTTTATTCTTCGTGAATTATTTACTCTATCTTTATCTTCTACTTCGAGTTTTGGTGCGGTCGCAACCTTAGAGTTCACCTCGCTATAGGGTGCTCCTGTTACACCGGGGGGCGAGAGGCGGCGAATCGTGGCCAGGGCGGCATTTGCCAGGGTGTGCCTCCTGGAAAAGGGGGACCTTGGTTCAAAGGAGGGGGTTAAGATAAAGCCCAGCCACTTGAGGCGGGACTGTGGATACAAGAGCTGACCTTCCAGCTGCACCGGGTGTAACGGGGGCACCCTGTAGAGAGGTGAACTCTAAGGTTGCGACCGCACCAAACACTCAAAGTAGAAGATAAAGATGAGGTAAAATAATTCAGAAGAATCAACGGTAAAACTTAATATAGTTAA
>Ga0307509_10005761_pt1 | contig 17036 bp, 25 predicted proteins | sample 10_EM_MG_FD_202245 | JGI IMG/M metagenome (GOLD analysis project Ga0307509, IMG submission 202245) | Populus trichocarpa ectomycorrhiza microbial communities from riparian zone in the Pacific Northwest, United States - 10_EM | ecosystem: Host-associated > Plants > Roots > Unclassified | place... | reverse complement strand
TTTCCATACTGTCAATCAGGTATTAGCACTTCCATGACGGAAGCTATATCCCACATCGAGCACCCTTCATCCTTCCTCTCTGTCCTAAACTTGGAATCTATATCTTCCCTGCCTTATCTCGTACCTCGTGGTGGTGCTGTGATCCAGCGCTCACACGCCTTGTGACCGAAGTTAGCTCCGGTGCTATTTTCAATTGCAGTTTATCTGCCCATCACCTTATGTAAGCTGCTACCTCCCTGCTGACCATCAGCGATGGTCAGCCTCGAAAAGGTAGGCGTAGCCGCAGGCAAAGCGCAAAGTTGTTTGTCACGCTGGGCCGCTGAGATTTTCTCTCAAGAATAGGACCCTTATATTTACGCAGGACGGATACGGGAGCCGAACACGTTCTCACCATTTCTATATCATATATCAGACCTCTGCCAACACGCAAAATTGCCTTGGTGTTTCTATTAACCTCTAGGTCGGCCCAGACACAGGCGAATAAGCTCAAGCGTAGCCGCTCATGGTTCATGTGAGGCCGACCCCTGGCTATTGACTTACTCGACGCTGGGTGTTCGATTTGGAAATTCCCAATGGCTGAAAGTGGGTAACTTACGTTGCCTGGTAGTAACAGTATGTGTTTACTGTACGATCACCATATGAGGATGAGGCTGAGGGTTGATCGATCTTTGTCAATGTTTGTGGTGGCTGCTAATGGACAAACAACGGGCAACCTTGATAAGAGTCTTATCACCGTGACAATGACGTGATCATCTGCGTCCAGCGTAATTAATTAGTATGAGAACCACTACAGTACAGAACAGCCCTGTACGTTTTCTCTTTACGTGCTGTTGCTCACAGTGGTATTACGATGTTCATTACGCTGAGAGGTGCACGGTTTACTGCGGCGATATCGACTTGTGCTGTGATATCCAAACGATACCTTGAGCTTCTCTGACATATCGCCAAGATGGGTCGCCGAACATTTCGAATAAATGGTCCCGTGGTGCTTTTGGCTCCTGACTGGGGCTAGGGATAATCCCTCCTCAGCTATCCCACATCCAAACTCGAGAGGACAGACGCCCTGAAAAAACATGCCGGCACCTGTCAGCGACCAAGAAGTGGTAGAGCGCCGAGGTCCGAGTCCATCCCTGCTCGAACTGGAGCTGCGAAACCAAATGCTCGAGATCGACAAGCGCATCGCGATGTTGCACGTCGAAGAATACCGAAGGCTGCTGCTGTTCGCATGTCTCGGCGGAGGGCACCCTCCTGCCGCCGCTGAGCCGCTCGGGCTGCCGGAGCTGGGGCGATACCCGGCATTACTCCCTGCACCAGCAGCTGGGGGATCGTCGCAGGCTGTGGTGGCCCAGGCCGCTGCTTGGCCTATAGGTCCGCCTGAGGCGGAGGCGGTGGCGGCGGCTGCCACGGGTCCGAGACAGTCTGATGTCGTGCCGGTGCCTGTGGCGCCTGGCCCGGGCGCGACGCCCACCAGCTGCCGCCCGGCGCTGCCAAGCACTTTGACCCCGTTATCGTCGCAGCTTGACTCAGGTGGTGTCTCTAGAAGAGGTCGAGGTCATGGTCGAGGTCGAGGTCGAGGCTACACGGGCTACGCAAACGTCGCCGCTTCGCCGACGCAACCCCGTCTGGTGTGTAATTAATTATTCCGGTTTGAGCCTGTTTACTGTACCGGGATAGCTTACCAGCTCGACAAAGACCGACGATGTACTAGGGCTACAGAGCAATGCTCTCGACCGTGACTATGCCAACGGACCCCGCGCCACCGCCCCCACTAGCACACTAGTATCCCGGGGATACGGTGATGGGAGGCTGCCAGTGGGCGGCTCACGCTATCCTGCATTCGCGCCGACCACCGCCACTTCTTCACCTGGGAGTCTGTACGTCTGCCTCTTGATCGTCTCATTGTAGTTTCTCACCACCGCGCAGTCGGAGACGGTTTCGATTCAGTCTGGCGAGCGCCTATCCCGCTGGGTCTCCGACTCGACACGATCCTCTCTCCGTGAGCGCGCATGCCTTGCCGCCTGCAGGCAGCATTCGCTTCTGCAGCCGCGCTGCAGCCGAATTGTTCATTCGCGAAAATGGTGTCGAGACGTCTTTACTGACGCCGCGGGACGCTGCTCTGGCCGACGCAACGCCCGACGTGCTTCACAGACGCTTCACAGAGTTGTTTGGGGGCTCTGCAGAGCACGAGCGGCCAGCTTCGCGCGAACGGAACATCGTTTGCATCAACCCAGTGGCGCAGCCTTATGGGCCGAGTTCGCCTGGCGAGTCGGGACTGCTGTTCTCCGCTCCGGGCATCGTGCGATTCGAGGACAATTACGCGTCGTTCCACGTATTCGTCAACATGTCGCCGCCGATGACTCATACCAGAGACCGAAGGTACAGGTATCTCGGGGCCTACACCAAAGTCCCAATCATCCGCACGACGGTTGAAGTTGCCGAATGGCTGAGTCTGCCGAACAGGGTAAGCCGCCGTCTGCCTCTCTCACGCACAAGGCAGGGGGTTCTGCCTTGGTGTTTGCAAAAGTTACCCAGTTCACCTCTCCTTCGCTTGTAGTGCCGCGCTGCCTGGTCGTGGCGCCTCTTCAGCCTTACATCGCCCGACGTGCGTGCCATGCATGCGAGGATCAGCATACGCAAGACGCGTCCGCAGGGTCCCCCGCCCTCACCAGATGAGATCGATGCGTGGCTAGAAACTTACCCAGGAAGGCGCGAGGGAATCACAGAGGCAACCCTCTTCGACGCATTCAACGTGGGCGATGAGGTGGGTGCCTGATTTTGTTTGTGCCCCCTCCTGCCGTTAGAATAACCCTCTTCCCACCATTGCCAGAAACTCGATTTTGCGGTGATCAAGTGCGTCGGGTATGATGCCAACGTGGCAGGGAAGTTACAAGGCCAGATGGTCCAGAATTAGTGGCAATTCATTGCCAGTGGCCATGTAATCCATGGAAGCAACCGTCGTCCGCAATTAGCATGTCAACGTCCCAGCAGTCTGAATTCTGTGCGCTTTCACTGATTACATTAAATCACTGTTCCTGACTCTGGCAAATTACCATAGAGGAATGTATCATACCGACCAACATTTGTACTTTACCTAGTACCTACTAGCATGCAAACACAATTACCATACCTTCGAGACGCACTTCTATCGCCGATCGCATCTCAGGCACTTCGAATATCTCGCCCGATTTCCTGCACTACTATCACAATGGTTTTCATACATTGTCTATGGCGCTGTGATACATTGACGACTTCTCGAAATCCAGCGACAAAGCCTAGAGGCTAGCGTACACGTGACTGATGGTTTCATAAACGCAACGTAACTTAAACACGCCCATTGCATAGAGCTTGTCGAATAGGCCATACACCACAGATTTTCTCCCAATGAGTACATATCACCCTCACTGAGACCAGGAATGCGTGACCCACCTCCGTGTACGTGGCATAAACCCCAAGACCCCATTAAGACATACACCGCCTCAACAAAGTTGGCAACACGAGTCTGCCGATCAGGGTGAGCCGAACTCTCGCCCTCTCACATACGAAAAGTATGGTGTGGGGGGAGGTGTTTCTACATCAGCACTTCCGACCAACCTCTCTCTTCTATAGTGCCACAATAACTGATCGTAGCGCCTCTTCGCCTCAGCAGGGCCTTGCCTGCGCGCCATGCATGCGAGAATTAAGATACATAACACGCGTCCGCATGCCCCTCCCTCCCGCCCTCACCAGACGAGCTCAAGGCTTGGCTAGAATGCTATCCGAGAAAGTGCGAAGGTATTTTGTGGTCAATTCTCACTCACCAACACCTTCAACACAGGCGAAGAAGTAGGCCCTGAAAATTTTATCCTCCCTCTTCCGAGTCATATCATCGGAATAACCGTGTCCATCACGAGAACATGGATGTCGCGACGGTCAAGTGTATGGCCTATGATGTCGAGGAAATTACAAGGTCGGATGGCTCAGACTCCGCATAGGTCATGAATCCGGACAGACCATGAATACAACCATGACTGTAGTTCCCAACTCAAGCACAGAGATCCCAGAAGTACGAAATGTTATACACTGTTACGGACTTTGTACGTAACATTTCGTACCGAACGTCATTCCTCACTCTAGCCGAGTACCACGGGGCAGTGTTTCATGCTAGAGGTAGATTAACAGAGCAAAACCGACCTATGTACCGAAGCGCTACGGGCATGCAAACCTTTCTGGAGCCTAGCTCAGTATCGTCTATCATCATGGCGGCGATCATAGTCGCGTGGTTCGCGACCATGACCATACCCTCTGTCGTAGTCACGTGGAGCCCGGTCGTAATCGCGGTGCACCCGATCGTGTTCCCGGGGGCGATCTTCGTATCGTCCGCGTCCACCGCGACGATCCTCATGTTCGTGTTCGCGTGCATAGCGGGAATCATAAGGACGTGGGTCATAGTAGCGTTCGCCTGAGATAAGGGATCAACAAATCACCGCAAGGCACTAAGAGACCAAATAGGCTCACGGTCGACGCGTTTTGGAGGTCCATAGTATCTTCCTGGTGTAGGGGTGCGAGCACGTCCGCGGCGAGCCTGAACAGTGTTCAACATTTTTCTTCACATCTGAAACTGGAGGCGCACCTTTTCCACCATGATGGCTTTGCCCATCAGGTCTGTGGCATTAAGGGCAGTGACAGCCGCCTCAGCCTCTTCGAGAGATTCCATGGTCACGAAGCCGAACCCGCGAGACTCGCGAGTGTGAGGGTCATACATGACCGATGCCTTTTTAACCTGGATATACAGGAGGTTAATATCAGGTCAGATGGCACCACGCAAGCTCTCACTTACCCTACCAATCTTTGCGAAGGCCGCCTCGAGGTCACGTGTGTCAACACGTGAACTCAGGCCAGAGACATGAAGATTATTGCCGGGATTTTGACCACCGGGACCGTCACGGCTGTCGGATGGTTAAAAATGTGCTGATGAGAAGAGCCAGAGAGCACACGCACCCTCGATCGTCGCCATGACCACGTCCGGGACTCCTGCTCCTACTCGAACGTCGCGGCAAGTCAACGCCACCGCCGCGACCTGGTGAGCGTCCACCGTCCCAGGCCTGACTGTCTGCGGTGCCGTTGGCCATGGACACGTCTCCAGTAGGAATGCTGATAGGTGCGCTGTTGGGGGCCATATCTTGTGATTGCCAAGCTGATGCGGGACAAAGGAACGTCAGGCTGTGTCATGGCGGTTGTTGTAATAGGCGAACAGGAGCGACGACAGGGAGACGACGATGATGATGGAAGAGAACATTGAAAATTAGGTGAATAGAGCGCTGGCTGACGAGACAGCTGTGGCGGGCGCCGAGTGTTGATATTGCTCCCTCTGATTCTGATCAAAGAGGTAGGAGAGTAGAGAGAATAGACGACAACGACAAGGCCACGTCGAAGAAACGTGAACTACTGTCGTTGGGAAAGCCGTAAAGACCGCCGACATTTGAACTGAAAGGTTTGTTGGAACCGTTTCTGTCTTATGGTGGCGGCCAAAAAAGTAGAGAAAGTAGAGAAATGAGACGGGTACGGTTGTATAGTAAAGGTCGCCAACGTCGTCGTGGTCGAGGGAGTGGTCGTCGGTGATGCTGAGGACGTACCGTCATCCATGGTTGAAGTTGAGAGTTTGACTTGGTCGTGGTTCCAGTTCAAGTGGCTTTTCCGCGCCTAGCGTTGGCTCATTCCGCCAACACTGCCTGTCCTCGATACTTGGTCCGTGGACTCCCGTTACTTGTGACAGACGCGTGACATGACGCGTCTTGCCTTCTCAACAGCGTGTTGCCCCTCCTGCACCCAACTTACAGTAGCAGACGGCGCATACACATGCCCCCTCGTCGTTCCACCCGTTCTTCCGCAAGACCATCCGCAGAACCAGAGAGTAATCTACCCTCTCATAAGCCAGCTCCCTCTTCCAAGCGAAAGCGATCTAGTGGAGACAACGCTGATATCGAACGGCAAGAAGAGATTGCCCCACCGCCCTCGCGCACCGCGCGCCACTCATCTTCCAAACCAACCCCTTCTGTGCCAGTGTCTCGCGCATCTTCAAGGCAGAGGAGCGTTTCGCGCCAGGGACGGGACACTGATGCCGGGGATGGCGAAGGAGAGCCGTCTCATCCAACGAAGCGATCACGCCCATCGTATGAACTGGAGAATGTCCACGAAGAGGATGAGGAGGAAGATACAAAGCCAAGGCTCAGGACACGGGGCTCAACTTCCAGGCCGGTAGGGTCTTCTGCCAATCGGAAGACTGGCAAGGAGCAGGCCGTCCCTACCGAGGACGATCCCCAAGAACAGGTCTTGGCTAAGCCGACATCGCACACTCAATCCACTAGGAAAAGTAGCAGCTCCTCTAAGCCACCTACTTCCGGGCGTAGTGGCCGCCAGTCTCGGTCAGCAGCTGTGAGTGTAAAGGCTGAGCCCCCCGACGAGCCCACCTTGGAGGACACTCGTGACGGTGATGATGGAGAGATCGAGATCCCAGCTAACTCCCAACGAAAGACGGCCAAACGATCATCTCGGAAAGCGAAATCACCTACGCCTCCTCAATCCGTAGGGGAGGAAAATTCTGGCGATGAAACAAATAACGGAGAAAGCGCCACAGCTGTCGTACCTAACGGCGCTGAGATGCCGAACGATTTGGATGAGCAGTCTACCCCTGTCCCTAGTCCTAAGAAGTTACCTTCCATTACGCCACCAGTCCACGAAGAAGAGAAATCACTTCTCGATGATCTACCGATTTCTCCGTCAAAGGCAAGGCGTGCACCCCCTCCATTGGAGGAACCCCAAGGTCCCAGGTCCCGTCTTGTCATCCACAAATTAGTGCTCGTGAACTTCAAGAGTTATGCTGGTCGTCAAGAAATAGGACCTTTTCACAAGGTAGGCAACGTACCGTGCCGTAGCACCAAAACTAATTATCTGCAGTCTTTCTCCGCAATCGTCGGACCAAACGGTTCCGGCAAATCAAACACTATCGATGCCTTACTTTTTGTGTTTGGTTACCGCGCCAGTAAGATGCGACAAGGGAAACTCTCCGAACTCATACACAACTCGGCACAACACCCCCATCTACAAGAGTGTAGCGTGGAGGTTCATTTCCGCGAGATTATTGATCTGGTATGTATGTTTCTATTAAACAATCGGCGACCGCTTGATCACTGTCTGTTCAGCCTGGCCCCGATGCATTCACTGTTCTGCCGGACTCCGCCCTTGCAGTGGCTCGTACTGCGTACAAGAACAATTCTAGCAAATATACCATCAACGGACGAGCAAGTAACTACAAAGAAGTACAGACGCTCCTAAAAGGCCGCGGCATCGACCTTGACCACAACCGCTTCCTCATCCTCCAGGTAGGTTTGTCGCTATCTGCATTAGTCTCATCTCACTCTAGGTAGGGTGAGGTGGAATCCATTGCGCAGATGAAGCCGAAGGCACCCTCAGAACACGAGGATGGCCTACTTGAATACCTTGAAGATATCATTGGTACATCGCAATACAAGGGACCGATCGATGAAGCGCTGGTTGAAATGGAACGCCTGACGGAGGACCGCACGGAGAAGTTGAATCGCTTGCGACTCGTTGAGCGTGAGAGGAACGCGCTCGAGAAGGAGAAGCGCGAAGCCGAAAACTATCTTCGACTGCAGAATGATCATGTGCGCGCCCAGTCCACCCTTTACCAGTACTACATCTGGCGATGTCTCGTGAGTGAGAAGGAGGTCAAACAAGAAATTGTAGGTGATATTTACTGCGTTTGAGTAGGACTGTATATTGATTCCATCTTCTAGGCTCGTATCGAAAAGGAGCTTGCTGATGAACGGGAGCGTAATAAGGATGACATCGCGCATTTAGATTCGCTCGAAAAGCATTATGCTGAACGTGTTCAGGCTTATGAGGTGCGGCCAGCGATTTGTTGCCAGTGATTCATCACTGACGAAATTGTGGCCCTACACACAGGAAGTCAAGGCTGCCGCTGCCGAGGCTCTCAAAGAGATGGGGGCGTACGAAAAGCAGGAAGTTGGCCTGGAGGAAAAATGCAAACATGCCAATAGTAAGGCCAAGAAGCTCAAGAAGTCGTTTCAAGACGTAAGTCCCTTCGGTGACCTACTTTTGAATATTGTATCGGCTCAGTTGGATTGCCTCAGGATGAGAACGCTCGCAATGACGCGCTCCGTGCCATTCAAGAGAACGCGGCAAAGATGAAGAGCGAAAAGAAGAAAGCAGACGATTTTGAGGCGGACCTCCAGAAGGAAGAAAAGGTGTTGGAGGGCATCCGTGATGGCCTCAAAGGTGTGATCCGTTTTTGTTTAAGCCGACAATGCGCTTATTCGTTCTTCAGACAAGACGCAAGTATTTCATGACCAGATCGAGCAGAAACAGAAGGAGCTTCAGCCTTGGAAGACGAAGGTCAACCAGAAACAGGCCGAAATCGACGTCAAAACAAGTGAGCGTGACATGTTGATCAAAAAGGCCGAGACCATCAAGCAAGCCAGCGCGGAGGCCCACGAAGCGCTCGAGAACCTGAGGAATGACCAGAAAATCAAGGTGTGTGTTCTTGACCAAGCTGGAATATCCACAGTACTTATCACGCGCACAGATTGGCGAGCTCGAAAACCTCAAACATAGGAAACAATCGCTCCAGCAGGAATCGAACACCGCTCAACAGAGAGTGCAGGTAAAAAGGATCCTCTGCGGCCCGTCCCGAACCACTGATATGAGAGTGGTCGTGCGTAGGACCTAACTATACGCGTCAATCAACTTCGCGCGCAAGCAACTTCCACAAGGCAGAGGATCGAAGAGGCGAAAGCGTCGCAGGCAGCCAGCACCTCCCAAAATAAGGTCCTGGACAGTCTGACCCGGTTGAGGAACTCTGGTCGAGTCAACGGGTTTCACGTAAGTCATCCAGTTCATTTGTTGGACAGCACTCATAATGCATCTCAGGGGCGACTGGGAAGCCTTGGAACCATCCCTGATAAATACGACGTTGCAATCACGACCGCATGCGGTTCTCTCAATAACATGGTCGTGGACACTGTGCAGCAGGGTCAAACCTGCATCGAATACCTCCGAAAACAAAACGTCGGCCGTGCGAATTTCCTTGTGCTCGAGAAGATCGACGAGACGAACGGCATGCGACCCATCCAGACTCCAGAGAACGTCCCACGTCTGTTCGACCTCGTCAAGCCAAAGGAAGCAAGATTCGCTCATGCATTTTACAAGGCGCTGCGCGATACCCTGGTCGCCCAGGATCTCGCTCAGGCGAATCGCATTGCCTTTGGCGCGCGCAGGTGGCGAGTCGTCACCCTCGCAGGAGAGCTCATCGACTCATCGGGCACCATGTCTGGTGGTGGGGCGAAGCCCAAGGGGGGTGGAATGAGCTCGAAGCTTGCCGCTGATGCGGTGCAACCCGAGGTGCTACGAAGGTATGAGCAAGACTGCGAGTCTGCCGCTGTACAGCTCGCAGAGGCCACCGACGAGCTTCGAGCAGCCGAAGCGGAGCTGGAGACCGTGGCAAGGTCAGGGCCACAGATCAACCTCGAGATTGACAAGGTAAACCTTGACATCCAGAACGCCGGGAAGCGCGTGATAGAAGCTGAAAAGCGTGTCCGTGACCTCAAGTGAGCATATGTCTCGTCCCGATTCGTAAAGTGATCCCAGCCTTGAACCACTCTTAGGGCCCAGAACAAACCGGATGCCGGTGATGTATCTCGGATCGCCTCCCTGGAACGGGAGATCGCCGCCGCTGAAAGCGAGTTGGAAAGCTTGCAGTCACGCTCGGGTACGATCGAAGAGGCGATCAAGGCGCTTGAGAAGAAAATTCTCGACATTGGTGGCTCCCGGCTCCTGGCGCAGAAGTCGAAAGTCGACGGCCTGAAATTGCACATTAGCCTTGCGAATGACGATATCACCAAAGCCGAGGTGGCCAAGGCCAAGGCAGAGAAAGACTCTGTGAAGCTACAGAATTCCACAGCAGGGAATCGCCAAGCTTTGAAGGAGATCGAAGCCGAACTCGAGAAGCTGAACGAGTCGCTGCAGGAGGTCAAGGACTACGTTGCCGACATCCGAGCAAAGGTCGAAGCTGCACAAGCTGAGGTAGAAAACTCGAAAGACGACCTGGAGAACCTCAAGATAGAACTTGACGAGAAAACAGAGGAGGTCCAGGCTTTCCGTGCTAAAGAGGTGCAAAGATCCCACTCGCTAACTGTATTCTGCTAACCACGCATGTGAAAGGTGGAACTTACGCAAAGACTCAATGACAAGAAGACCGAGCTGAAGGAGAATAGAAACACCATGGACCGATCGCAAGCAGAGCATGATAAACTGCGTCTCGAAGATGTCGAGTGAGTTGACTGCCTTCCCGTCCGTCCCAGTTCTCATTCGTTGGTAGCGATGAGGAAGATGAGGATGAGGATAATCAAGGGGGCGACGGCGACGTGCAGGGCGAAAACGGGAATGAAGGCCAGGCCTCATCGACAAAACACGGGAAAGGAGAGAACGATACCGATCCTGTCGTGAAGACCGAAGAAGGGCATGAAGCCGCACCGAGCAAAAAGTCTCGTCAGCACCACAAGACACCCTCGAGCGAGCTTCATATCTACAGCGCTGCAGAGTTGTCTCGGCTCAACCAGCGTGAACTCCTCGGCGACGTCCAACTCCTCGATGGTCTGTTCATCTTAGTAATTTACTAGCACCTGCTAATGTTCTCATTTCCAGAGCAACTGAAAAGGAGTAAGCCGAACATGGCCGTGCTGAAAGAATATCAGAGACGCGAGGAAGAGTTTCTTCGGCGCGCGAAGGATCTCGATGAGACGACTGCCCTCCGTGATGCTGAGAAACAGAAATATGACTCTTTGCGGAAGCAGCGGCTCGACGAATTCATGGCCGGCTTTAGTACGATCTCCCTCAAGCTCAAGGAGATGTATCAGGTCAGTGCCGTCATCTCTCGGCTACGGGAACCACTGAACACAGTACCTGGTAGATGATCACGCTCGGAGGGAACGCCGAATTGGAACTCGTTGATAGTATGGATCCGTTCTCCGAGGGTATTATCTTCAGTGTCATGCCGCCTAAGAAGAGCTGGCGTAATATCTCCAACCTGTCTGGAGGCGAAAAGGTATCATGTTTATTCTTATCTACTACATACCGATTTACTAACGTCGTTTATAATATAGACTCTCAGCTCACTAGCACTCGTCTTCGCACTGCATGTCTTCAAGGTACGTGGTACATACCCTCATCTACTTATACCGTCTAATGGGGCTACACACAGCCAACGCCACTATACTTTATGGACGAGATTGATGCCGCTCTAGACTTCCGGAATGTCTCCATCGTTGCCAACTACATTAAGGACAGGACAAAGAACGCCCAGTTCATAATTATCTCACTCCGAAACGACATGTTCGAGCTCAGTCACCGACTCATTGGCATTTACAAAACATCTAATCAAACTAGAAGTGAGGATCTCATAATTGAAATACTCGACCGGGAACTAATTCCATGCTCAACTTGCAGGTATATCTATTGACAACCGTTCTCTGCATGCGCCACCACCGATGAGCACTGTAACACAATAGCCTGTATACCTTAGTCGTTATATCCTCAAGATTTGGCCTGTCGCTGCACTGACCTGTAATTGTACGGCATTTGTAACAGGAATGTGGACAATAATATACCTTCATGCTTTCGCATTTCTGGTCCGCGTGACAATCTTGTAATACACAACAGTGGAGCTTACTCGAGCCGCTTACTCGAAGACGCATTATCCTGCTGGAAAACTGTTGGACTCAACCTAGCTCGGGCACATTGTTCCACCTATCAAAGCACACAAGATCTCGAGCGTGAGCACGACAATTGGGTCGACGGGGTCAGCAACAAACTCGGTCGACCTGGAGGTTGCGAGAGTAAACAGGCAAAGGCGAGGAGAAAAGATCAGGAAGTCAAGAAGCGGGCATGCCAAGTCGACCTTCACGACTACTACACTCACGTGTGGATGACGCCGCATTGTCCGCTATCCTTGCGAGCTGCCAGCAGCACACACGCCGGTCTCTAGGAGTTTCGCAAGCGGGTGCATCACAGACCGACCGTTCTTCGAGGTTCCTTTCGCCACGAATTTCAAAAACGAACAAGACAACCTGCTTAATACTGTGCTTTACATTTTACGAGTACATGTGTCTGGCCTTTGTCTGTTTCTGCGTCGAGAGTATCACTCTTCACTTAGGCGTTTCTCTAGATGATGGTTGCCAAATTGGAGTCATAGCCAATGCACTGAATGGCCTCATAAACCATTTTCTGAGAATATCACTGCGTTTCCCAAGACGATCGCCAATACAATATCTGGACGCACCTCTTCACCAGCTCGAAACACCGCACTCACGACCGTGTAAGGAATATCATCGTTCGGGTGGCCCGTCAAATATTCGATGACTTCTGTGGATTCAGGTTCCCGCTTGAGTTTTTTTCGTAGGATGATACGTGCTTTGAGAGCACGAGGTACAGCTCCATTCCGACCATTGCCGACAATACGTCTCATCCAGATGTTCTTGCACTGCACCCGAAGTTAAAGACATCATGTGACAAGCCTCCAGCACACTTACAACGGAGGGGAGCCCATTCAAGTTCCAATCGAGTTCTACCGGAGGAAGATGAGACTTTACATATTCGCCTTGATAATGAAGAAGCCCATCACGCGATGAAAACACGTGAAAGGTATGGCCATCATCTCGGGGTGTCAAAACCGTGGTCGGGAGACGGAGTACAAGCCCAGGTTTCCCGGGGGACGTTGGGACATATGGTTGTGCCGTGATGTCCGCACAGAGGAACTTCTTGTAACCCGAGATCCTGTCGCATTGGGGCCACTCACCCCTCCATTGGCCTCCAAACCTCCTGGCAAAAGTTTGCCATGGAATCCCCGGTGTCTCACCCGCGCGAATTATTTCGTCCCGGGTGAGTTCAAATGGCAACACACTTGCGCGTGTGAATATTTCCGCCAAGGAGATACCATTGATGAACCATTTACTAGTAGCGCCTCGTCGTGGAGCGGGCGCAAATGGAACAGGAACATTTCTCTGCCCGGCGCTCCTCTGGCTGGAAGTCATATCGGACAGACTGTGGACACTACAGGAATTGACCCCTCAAGTGAGGCCTCGTCTACAAATGAATTAGGACGAATTGTGCGTACGGGCTAGCTGTTTGTTGACTCGGAGGGCTGCGAGGAGAAGATACCCCAATTAAGTTTTGTGCAGGCTCGGATTCCCCACGTGGTGCTGAGTCGAGGCTATCGGGCGGTGATGTACAAGGCCCTGTAGAACTACTGGAGCATGGCCCTTCGATGAGGGCTTGCGACTCGGCAATGGGCGCTACCTATGATATACGGTCAAACGTCTCAATCAGTCGATCAGTTTGAAAAGTAGTATTTAGCAGGGCTGGCATACCGGCTGGGCCTGCAGCTCGGTGACAGCCAATCTATTTCGTGCAAAAAATGATGACAACTGAGGGACATTTAGGTCAGCTCGATAGCACATGTCTCCATACCGAAAATATTTAAATGTGACGTACAGCAGGTGATGTAGAATGTACAGAAGCATCCCATGGCATGAGATTGAGACCAGAGGTCTGTGGGCAGTGAGCAGCATCGGCACGGGTGTCTTCTTCGCCCATCAGCTCGGATAGTATGCTGCGATACCTTGATGCTCGCAATTTTTCTACATTCTTGGCAGCTATTTCTGCCCCTTTGTCTGCCTCCAAGATGAGGCAGCACAACCTTGCCTGAGCCAACAAGCACTGCATTTCCTCCATGTCCATGTCCCCTGTTTTCTTAACCCAGACTCAATCAAGGGCAGGTGCAGGTAAAATAAACACAGTGGGTTGTGGGACAATGATCAATGAAATTTAATGAAATGGCATAAACATCGCACTCCGCTGCCCCTAACTAAGGTCATATCTTACCATATCTGCCATGCGAGCATAAAATAATAATAGAAATCAATTAATTGTCACCCTTTATTGACAGGAGTTCTTGCCTCGTTCAGCCACACGAGACAACAACCACGGTGTGTAAACCAGTATAATTCCCGTGGCTTCCACCATTTCTAGGGTTGATCTGTTCCCCCGGTTTAGACAAAATGCCCAACAAAAATCAAACAGTTTTATGGGTTTTGGAGAGAATCATTCTTTCTATGTGAAACCCATTCAGTGACCTCATGTTTTGTGATATATCATATATTATGTGCATTTGAACTACATCTGGTTGTGCTGACGTTCAAGCTTCAAGTTTAGTGTTCGTCACTGGGCAACTATCGGCACACCGGTATCTCGCTTGTCTCACACAATACTTAAACAGGTATTACCTCCTCTCACTGACGCGGGAGATTTTCCTCGATGAAGGGAGGGAAGGAATTGATGCTGCTGTCGGGAGGGCAACTCTTTCAAGGTCACTTGGAGAGCGACACCAGGGTACCAATCATCGAGTGCTTCGACAACAGCAATCCCCTCCACGGTGGGGTTAGGGTTAGTGCGCCATGCAGCGTTCGGTCTTTCTGTTCCCAAATGGCCAAATGGGCACAATATCAGAGCTAACAAACAAGCCCCTGCGCCCAGCCCCGATAGAATGCCAGTGGGTTCGAAAATGCCAGTCACCGTCACCGAGAGCACAAAATAACCGATCTTCTTCACACCTCACGCCACACCTGACTCTAGTTGGCTGGAGTCATGGATAATCAGCGCATGTGAAGTCAAGAAAAGAGAACAAATGCTAATGTATGGAGCATTGCCACTAGCCGATGATACGTGACTAGAACTCGGACATGCAGATCTACAGGTCTTCACACCGAGAATTTTGCTGAACTCTACGTGAACAGTAACTTGAACGTGATGTTTGGCCATCATATGATTCATGTCACGTACTAGTACTTTCGATTTGCAGTAGGTATACACCATTATTGATTAAGCCCCTCTTCGAGATAAAGAATAACTGAATAACTCGACGCAGTGTCGTTGGCAAGAAAGATGTGCCCCTCCACTCTCTCTTCCTGAACTCCCACCGCTCAGGCTCAGGACACTCTCCCAGCCCGCGGTGCTTGTTTCCCTGATGGTCGCCTCCTTGGGGTGCGGCGGCTAACATTTGTAGTTGCTGTGTCATCTGGTGTTCGAGAACATCGGGCCCACAAACTGCTGCGATAAGGCCCAAGAACGAAGGAGACGGATTAAGCGGACGCAAGCAGGCCGACGAAGAACGGGGGGATCTATGGTGTGTGTATTGAAATCGATGATTACGTGGCGTGGCAGTACTTGGCAGTTCCATTTTCATCGCGTCTGATGAATGCCATCCCGCTTGTGTAATCTCTCCACACACGTTGGGTTTACCTCATATCGATGGCGATGGCGCTCCCACGCGCCACCGACTCACCGACTCCGCCGTACAGCTTAAGTACACGCGACCATTCGCTATCCTCCTGGAAAACGGTCAGGCGCAGCCCCAGGCGCCTTGTTCCGCCCATATGAGTACGTGAGATCTCGGGCATAAACTCGACAATTGGGTCGACAGGGCCAGCAACAAACTCGGTCGACCTGGAGGCTGCAAAAGTAAACAGGTAAACTTGAGGGCGTAAAAAAAAGATCTGGAAGTCAAGACATGAAGTCGACATTTGTCGATGATGCCACATTGTTCGCTATCCTTGCAAGCTGCCAGCAGCGCACACGTTGGTCTCTATGGGTTTCACAAGTGGGTGCATCACCGACCGACCGTTCTTCGAAGTTCCCTTCGTCACGAATTTCAAAAGGGAATGTACCTTGCTTTATATTTTACGATTTTACAAGTACATGTATCTGGCCTTTGTTTGTTTCCGCGTCGAGAGTATCACCCTTCACTTAGGCGTTTCTCTGGATGATGGTTGCCAAATTGGAGTCATAGCCTATGCATTGAATGGCCTCATAAACCATTTTCTGAGAATGTCACTGCATTTCACAACACGATGGAAAGGCACATAAATTTTGGACGCACCTCTTCGCCAGCTCGAAATGCCGCACTAACGACCCTGTAAGGGATATCATTGCTCGAATCCCTCATCAGATATTCGACGACTTCAGTGGAAGAGGGTTCCCGCTTGAGTTTTTTTCGAAGAATGATACGTGCTTTGAGAGCATGAATTGCAGCGCTATTCCGACCCTTGTTAGCGATACGTTTCAACCAAATATCCTTGCACTACACCCAAAGTTAGAGACAGTAGCACAAAATATCATGTGACGAGCCTTCGACACACTTACATTGTGAAAGAGGTCATTCCAATCGAGTTTTACCTGAGGAAGATGAGACCTTGTGTATTCGCCTTGATAGTAAATAAGGCCGTCACGCGATGAGAATACGTGAAAGGTATGACCATCATCTCGGGGTGTAAAACTCGTAGTCGGGAGACGGAGTACAAGCCCAGGTTTCCCAGGGGACGTTGGCACGTATGGTTGCGCAGTGATGTCCGCACAGAGGAACTTTGTGTACCCGGGGACCCTGGCACTTTTGGGCCACTCACTCCTCATGTGGCCTCCAAATTTCATAGAAAATGTTTGCCACGGAATCCCCGGTGTCTCACCCGCACGAACTATTTCGTCCTGGGTGAGCTCGAATGGCACCACACCCGCACATGTGAGTATTTCCGCCAAGGGGGTACCATTGATGGACCCTCTAGCGCGTCGGTGTGAAGCAGACACAGATGGAACAGGAACATTTCTCTGCCCGGCACGCCTCTGGCCGTCAGCCATGTCGGATAGACTGTGGACACTACAGGAATTGACCCCTCAAGTGAGGGCTTGTCTACGAATGCATAAGGAATGAATTGTGCATACAGGATAGCGGTTTGTTGACTCCGAGTCGGACGGCTGCGAGAACATGCTCCAATTAAGTTTTGCGCAGACTCGGATTCCCCACGTGGCGCTGAGTTGAGGTTTCTGCTATCGGGCAGTGATGTACGGGGTCCTGTAGAGCTGCTGGAGCATGGCCCTTCGATGAGGGCCCGCGAATGGGCAACGGTCGCTGCCTA
>Ga0307509_10005760_pt1 | contig 17039 bp, 15 predicted proteins | sample 10_EM_MG_FD_202245 | JGI IMG/M metagenome (GOLD analysis project Ga0307509, IMG submission 202245) | Populus trichocarpa ectomycorrhiza microbial communities from riparian zone in the Pacific Northwest, United States - 10_EM | ecosystem: Host-associated > Plants > Roots > Unclassified | place... | reverse complement strand
TTCCAGCGCTCGACGCCCTTGGCGCAATCCTCGGTGTAGTCGTCACGCAGCCGCATGTTGAGCGCGGTCAGGGCCGGCTCGTCGACCCGGGTGATCTTGCCGTCGACCAGCTTCAGCACCGGATAGATGTCGTTGGTGAGACGGTGATCGTCGTCGATCTTGGTCTCCTGGAAACGACCCTTGAGGCCCGCATTGTAGAAATTGGCGGCGTTGGTCGAGACCTCGGAGCCGAACAGATCCAGCGACAGCGTGTAGTGCAGGTTCATCTTCTTCTGGATGGTCGGAAGATCAATCACGCCCAGCGCACGAACCTTCTCGATCTCGTTCGGGTCCTCGATCCCGGCCGCCTTCATCGCCTCGCAGGTGCGCTGCAGAACGCGTCCGACGCCGGTCTCGCCGACGAACATGTGGTGCGCTTCCTCCGTGAGCATGAAGCGGCAGGTGCGCGACAGCGGATCGAAACCGGATTGCGCCAGGCTCTCGAGCTGCATCTTGCCGTCGCGGTCGGTGAAGAAGGTGAACATGAAGAACGACAGCCAGTCCGGCGTCGCCTCGTTGAAGGCGCCCAGCATGCGCGGGCTGTCGGCGTCGCCGGAGCGGCGGCGCAACAGATCATCGGCCTCCTCACGGCCGTCCCGGCCGAAATACTTCTGCAGCAGGTAGACCATCGCCCAGAGATGGCGGCCTTCCTCGACATTGACCTGGAACAGGTTGCGCATGTCGTAGAGCGAGGGCGCGGTCTTGCCGAGATGGCGCTGCTGTTCGACCGAGGCCGGCTCGGTATCGCCCTGGATCACCACCAGGCGGCGCAGCATGGCGCGATATTCGCCGGGGACCTCCTGCCAGGCCTTGTCGCCCTTGTGCTGACCGAAATTGACCTGGCGCGCCTCGTCCTGCGGGGCCAGCAGCACGCCCCAGCGATATTCGGGCATGCGGACGTAGTCGAACTTGGCCCAGCCCTTGGGATCGACGCTGACCGCGGTGCGCAGGTACACCAGCGATTCCTGGAAGCCTTCCGGCCCCATGTCGTTCCACCAGTCGAGATAGCCGGGATGCCACCCCTCCAGCGCCTTCAGCACCTGGCGGTCTTCGGCCAGATTCACATTGTTCGGAATCTTGGTCGAGTAATCGACGTTCATGAGGTTCATGGCGTGCTCCCTTGTTCGGTCTCGTGTCCCGGACGCGATGCACCGCGAAGCGGTGTGCCGCAGAGCCGGAATCCATTCGTGCGGTGTGGGTCCCGGGCCTGCAGCGCATCACAACAGTGACGCGCGGCCCCGGGACACGGAATCACACCCTCGTCATATCAAAGCGCGCCTTCACGCCGGTGCCGTAGCGGCGCAGTGCGCCCTCCTCGCCCACCGCGTTGGGGCGCTGGAAGATCCAGTTCTGCCAGGCGGTGAGGCGGGCAAAGATTTTCGATTCCATGGTCTCCGGTCCGACGAAGCGCAGATTCGCTTCCAGGCCGGTGAGGCTGTCCGGCGAGAAGCTGGTGCGTTCCTCGAAGAACACCCGGATCTCGTCATCCCAATCGATGTCGTCGAGCGCGAAGGTGACGAGGCCGAGCTCCTCGGCGTCCTCGGCTTCGATCGTGCTGCCGATCCTGGCCCTGGCCCGATCGACGTCGGTGGGATCGGCCTGGAAGCGCGACTGCAATCGGGTCAGGCCGTGGCTCATCGGATAGGGACCGAAATTCATCGCGGTCAATTCGATCGATGGCGGTGGACGGTTGTCGCCCTGCTTTTGGCCGATCAGCATGTAGGAGCGGTCGGCGGCGAATACGAGTTCGGCGAGGGTGCCGACGAAACAGGAGCCGGGCTCGACCAAGGTCACCAGCGTGCGCGAGGTGACGTCGATGCGCTTCAGCACCCGCTTCCAGTAGTGCCTGATCTCGTTGACCAGCCAATGCGCCTTGTTGGCTTCGAGCAATGCGTCGCAGGCCAGCACATGGGCCGCCTCACCATGCGACTTGAACACCAGCATCGCGGTCTCGAGTTCGTTGATGCGCAAATGCAGGATCGCGTCGTCAAGCTCGCGCGCGACCTGCAGCGGCCAGAACGACGCGCCCTGCGCGATGATCCCGTCGATGTCGGCAGGCGGCGGTGCATCCGGCGCCTTGATTGAGATGGTTGCGGTGCGGGCGGCGCGGTCGATGTCGACGCTGACAAAACCGTAGCGCACACTGGTGTCGTCGATGCTGCGGCTGAGCGGCGCGAGGGTGACGCCCTTGCGGCCATTGCCGTTGCGCCTGGAGCCATCGGCGAATTCCCGGGCGCGCTCGGTGATCCTGGCCTCCAGCTTGCTGTTCGGCACGATCTCATCGACCAGCCGCCATGCGACAGCGCGCTTGCCCTTGATGCCTTCCTCGATGGTGCAGAAGAAATCGGCGTGGTCGCGCCGCACCTTGCGCTTGTCGACCACGCGGGTCAGCCCGCCGGTGCCGGGCAGCACCGCGAGCAGCGGCACTTCCGGCAGCGAGACCGCGGCCGAGCCGTCATCGGCGAGGATGATGTGATCGGTGGCGAGCGCGAGCTCATAGCCGCCGCCGGCCGCGGTGCCGTTGACCACGGTGATGAAGCGCTGGCCGGAATTCTCGGATGAATCCTCCAGCCCGTTCCGGGTCTCGTTGGTGAATTTGCAGAAGTTGACCTTGTGGGCATGGGTCGAGCCGGCCAGCATGCGGATGTTGGCGCCGGCGCAGAACACCCGGTTCTTGCCGGAGCGCATCACCACGACCTTCACGTCCGGATGTTCGAAACGCAGCCGCTGCACGGCATCCGCGAGCTCGATGTCGACGCCGAGATCGTAGGAATTGAGCTTGAGCTGATAGCCTTCGAACAGGCCGCCGTTCTCGTCGACGTCCATGGTCAAGGTTGCGACGTCGCCGTCGACGGCAAGCTTCCAATGCCGGTAGCGCTGTGGATCAGTTTGGAAATCAATGTATGTCGCGCCGCCCGCGAGCACCCGATCAGCATCGGCCATGCATCTTCCCCGTCCTTGGCTTGTTCGTTACATGCACAATAATGCATGTTTTTGATCCCGTCTAGTCAAAAACAATAAATTATGCACTTTGTTTCATGTCGGCCGGCCGCCGCAGCTCCGGCTACCGGCTCAGGCTGCGCGGTCTTCCGCGCCCTCATGCACCAACATGATGGCGCGATAGAATTCCGCCAGCGCCTGCAGCGTCTCAGCGGGTGCCTCGCGATGCGGCGCGTGTCCGACCCCGGGCAGCATGGTGACCTCGACCGGACAGTAGCACTCCTGCCGCGCGACCGCGATCTGGCGGACCGTGCCATATTGATCGGCGTCGCCCTGGATGATGGCGACGGGCACCCGGATATAGGCGAGATAGTCTGAAATATCCCAGTTGCGGAATTGCGGATCGAGCCAGGCGCCGTTCCAGCCAAGGAAGGCGTTGTCGACATCCTCATGCCAGCGCGCAAGCCTGGCCTTCAGGTCCGTCGTCTCATAGGCGGTCTTGATCTCCGCAATCGAGGCCACCGAGATGTCCTCGACGATGAAATGCGGCGCGATCATCGCCACCGCGCGCACCCGATGGTCCTGGATGCCGCCGGCATAGATCGCGGCGATCGAGGCGCCGTCGGAATGGCCGAGCAGAACGCCGCGACGAAAGCCGATCGCCTCAAGCAGTTTCGGCAGCACCTCGAGCGCCTCGACATGCATGTAGTCAAGCGGACGCGGCAGTGTCACGCGCGAGGACGCGCCATAGCCGGCGCGCGAATAGACCAACACGCCGGCGCCGGTGGCAGCTTGCAACTTCTCCGGAAAATCGCCCCACAGCCCGGCCGAGCCCAGCCCCTCATGCAGCATGACGATGGTCGGCGCCTGGTCTGGCTGCGGACCGATCATGCGGTATTCGAGATTGGCGGCGCCGATGGTGAGGAAGCCGGTGGGGGAGAGAAAGGTCATGTTGTGTTTCGCTATTGCTCCACGTCGTCCCGGCGAAGGCCGGGACCCATACGCCGCGGCCAAGCATTTGGGCAGGCTGGCTGACGCCGTTCTAACACCAAGCGCCGGTGGTTATAGGTCCCGGCCTTCGCCGGGACGACTCGCAGGAACGATCGTGCTTCCTTCCATCACGCCGCCCCTTCCCGCAGCTTGAAGCGCTGGATCTTGCCGGTCGCAGTTTTCGGCAGGCTATCTACGACCTCGACCCAGCGCGGATATTTCCACGGCCCGATCTTCTGCTTGACGTGCTCCTTCAGCTGCTCGTGCAGGTGATCCGTCTCGCTGCCGGGACGCAGCACCACGAATGCCTTCGGCTTCAACAGCCCCTCCGGATCGGCTTCGGGCACCACGGCGGCTTCGAGCACCGCCGGATGGGTGATCAGCGCGCTCTCGACCTCGAACGGCGACACCCAGATGCCCGACACCTTGAACATGTCGTCGGAACGGCCGCAGAAGGTGTAGCGCCCCTCACCATCGCGCACATATTTGTCGCCGGTGCGGGTCCAGTAGCCCTCGAAGGTCGAGCGGCTCTTGTGCCGCTGATTCCAGTAGCCCTCGCCGGCCGAGGGCGCATGCACCAGCATTTCGCCGACCTCGCCGTCGGCCACATCGTCGCCGGTCTCGCTGACCAGCCGCACCTCGTAGCCGGGCACCGGCCGCCCGGAGGTGCCGTATTTGATGTCGCCGGGCGTATTCGACAGGAAGATGTGCAGAAGCTCGGTCGAGCCGACGCCGTCGAGAATGTCGACGCCGAACCGCGCCTTCCAGGCATTGCCGACCGACTCCGGCAGCGCCTCGCCCGCGGAGGTGCAGATGCGCAGGCGCGAGCCGGCGGCGGCGCTCTTCAGGGTCTCGTCGTTGAGCATCGCAGAGAACAGGGTCGGCACGCCGAAGAAGATGGTCGGATCATACTTGTTCAGCAGCGCAAACATCAGCGCCGGCGTCGGCCGCTCGGAATTGAGGACGGTGGTCGCACCGACCGACAGCGGAAAGGTCAGCGCGTTACCGAGGCCATAGGCGAAGAACAGTTTCGCCGCCGAGAGACAGACATCGTCCTCGCGGATGCCGAGCACTTGGCTCGCATAGGTATCGGCGGTCGCCGCCAGATTCGAGTGCAGGTGGCGAACGCCCTTGGGCATGCCGGTCGAACCCGACGAATACAGCCAGAACGCCGGCTCATCCGCATGGGTCGCGGCTGTTGTGAACGACTCGCTTTCCTTGACGATCTCCTGAGAAAACAGCTTGTGACCGCGCGCGTCCTTGCCGGAGACGACGACATGCTCGAGATCGGGCATCCGCCCGACGATGTCCTTGACCGCGGGAAACAAGGCCTCCGAGACGAACAGCACCCGCGCGCGGCAGTCGGCCAGCACATAGGCATATTGATCCGTGGTCAAAAGCGTATTCAGCGGCACCGGCACGATGCCGGCGCGGATCGCACCGAGAAAGACGGTCGGGAAATCGACGGTGTCTTGCATGATCATCGCGACCCGCTCTTCGCGGCGCACGCCAAGCCGGCGCAACATGTTGGCGAGCCGGCAGGTCTGCGCCCGCAGTTCGCCGTAGCTGAGGTCGGAAACCGTGTCGGTGTAGGCGAGCTTGTTGCCGCGGCCCTGGTCGATGTTGCGGTCGAGCAGCCACGTCACCGCATTGTAGGAACCGGACGTTCCGCTCATGTCGCGGCCCCAACGCTTGATCGTGCCAAGACTCCTGACATCAATCCAGACATCAAACGTGTCATGACACCCTCCCCATCCTGCGAGCTTCTTGAATTATAATTCATACAAAGCCATTTTTCGCGCTTGCTGTCAATCCTTTTCGGCATTATGTTTCCACAAACTCGATTTGCGGTGTTCGGTTTCGATTGAATCCAAACCAAAGCTTCCGCTTTCTGCCTTGACGCGGTTTCATGACGAAGACGCTTCTTGCTGCGCGAGGGACATGACCAAGGATTCCGACGCCGAAACCGGTTTTCTCGAGCAGCTTGGCCAGCGGGTCCGCACCATGCGGGCTTTGCGCGGCATGTCGCGCAAGGTGCTCGCCAAGGTCTCGGGCATTTCCGAACGCTATATTGCCCAGCTCGAAAGCGGCAAGGGCAATGTCTCGATCGTGCTGCTCAGGCGCGTGTCGGGCGCCATGGGCGCGCATGTCGAGGACCTGATCCCCTCCAGCGATCCGGTGCAGGACTGGCCGGTGATCCGCGATCTCTTGCGGAAAGCCTCGCCGGCCCAGATCGCGCAGGCCAAGGACGTGCTAGCCGGCGGCGCGACCTCGACCCACAAACGCCCGGCATTTTCCGGTATCGCCCTGATCGGCCTGCGCGGCGCCGGCAAATCCACGCTGGGCAAGCGCCTCGCCGAAAAGATCGGCTGGAAATTCGTCGAGCTGAACAAGGAGATCGAACGGCAGAACGGGCTCTCGGTCGCCGAGATCATCAACCTCTACGGCCAGGAAGGTTTTCGCCGCATGGAGCAGGCCGCGCTCGGGCAGTTGCTGGCGCAGAAGGAGCTGATGGTGCTGGCGACCGGCGGCGGCATCGTCTCCGAGCCCCTGACCTTCGACCTGATCCTGACCTCGTTCTACACCATCTGGGTCAAAGCCGAGCCGGAAGAGCACATGGCGCGCGTGCGCGGCCAGGGCGATCTGCGCCCGATGGCCGAGGACCCCTCGGCGATGGCGGAGTTGCGCAACATCCTGTTGAGCCGCGAACCGCTTTACGCCCGCGCCAACGCCGTGGTCGACACCGCCGGGCTCTCGGTCGATGCCGCCGCCGCGCGGCTGCTCGATGCCGTCACGCCGGTGCTGCAGAACGAAGCGCGGATGTTTGCGCGGGGGTGAGCAGTCTCGCTGGAGGCTGTAGCCTGCTGCGCCGCACCCCAGAGGAACGTGACCCGCTGCAGGCGCGAAGATGGCGCCAGAACGCGGATTTTATGACGATATCCTGTTGGTCCTTTCGCTTTTCCGGTTCTAAACTCGGTGGGCATCGCCAGACAATGTCTGGCTGCACCGAACCGGAACCGAGGTCTGCGTATGCTCGACCACGCCCGTCACGTGCCGCTGCAACCCCTTGCGTGGACCGCCAACGAAGCGTGTTCGGCGATCGACGAAATCGTGTCCGACGCTCACCGATGTTTCGACGAGCGACGGTTCTGGCCGTCACACCCGCTCGAAGACGGACTGCCCGACGGCCACCCAAGTCTTTATGCCGGAGCCACCGGCGTCATCTGGGCGTTGAAATATCTCGAACGGATCGGCGCAACGGAGATCCACTTCGATTTTCGCCCGGCTCTGCCGCGCCTGATCGCCGCCAGCAGAGCCCAATTCACCAACGGAAAAAGGGACGCCTACGCCAAGCATGGCTCATTCCTGTTGGGCGATATCGGGACGGCGCTGCTGGTGATGCGCCTCGCTCCCACATCCGACATCGCCGACCTGATCAAGACCCGCGCCACCGCCAACATGGAGCGGCCGATCCGGGGGCTGATGTGGGGGATGCCGGGTTCGATGCTGGCCTGCATCCACATGGCCGGGATGACGCCCGAAGCGCCGTGGAAAGCTCTTTTCCGCATGCAGGCCGCGCGCCTTCTCGACGAACTGGAGGACACCGCCGTTGGCCCGCTGTGGACGCAGGATCTCCACGGCCGCCATCTGCAATTTCTCGGCCCGTTGCACGGCTTTGCCGGAAACATGATTCCGCTGATCCACGGATGGGGCTGGCTGAGCCCCGAACAGCGCCACCGCATCACTGACGCAGTGCCCAGGACGCTGGCCGCGAACGCCAGGCGATCGAACGTGGGCGCGTCATGGCGAGCGATCGTCGGACACGATGCAACTCCGACCTTGTGCCAGCATTGTCATGGTGCTCCGGGCATGGTGACGACCTTTGCGGATGCGCCGTTCGCGTCGCCCGAACTCGACACATTGCTCGTCGAGGGCGGCCATTTTGCCTGGGCCGCCGGACCACTCGCCAAGGGATCGAACCTCTGTCACGGCACGGCCGGCATGGGCTACGCATTCCTCAAGCTCTACCGCAGAACCAAGGATCCGAAGTGGATCGCGCGGGCGCGCGCCTTCGCGATGACCGCGATCAGCCAATGCCGGGCGGCACGCAAGATATTCGGGCGCGGTCGCTACAGCCTCTGGACCGGAGACATCGGCCTTGCGGTCTATCTCTGGGATTGCCTAACCGGCGAGCCCCGCTTTCCGACCATCGATGTTTTCTGAGGGGCCTTGACACTCACGCCGATCCGGTCGCGGTGATCGCCTTGTCGTGCTCCTCGAGGATGGCGTTCAGCTTGTCCTTGACTTCGGACAGGCCAGTGCCGGTCTTTTCGTCGATCTGAAGCCGCTGCAGCGAATTCTGCGTCATCCGGTTGGCGATCCACTTCCGCTCGAAACCGAGCTTCGATTGCACCGTGGAAATGACAGTGACGCACAGGGACAGGATGGTCGCCACCGATTTCGGATCGTAGTTCCACACCTTGCCGGTGGTTTGCGACAGCACGGCCACCGTCGCGCTGAACACCACGATGCAGATCGTCGAACCATGATTGGCGAAACTCCACAGCTTCTGCCCCCTGCTGCTCCGCCTCAGCCTGGAGTCCAGCAAATCTGAAATGAATTGCGCGCTCTCATCGTTCGATATCTGAGCTGCCATTGCTCCTATCCCCCTGTCCTGCCAACCGGCGCGTCCGGCGCGGGCGAGGCCCAACGATAGGCCGTATTGCGATGAAATCGAGGAGGCCGTGCGCCCCGGGCCACCAATGGCCGCCGCAATTTGGGATTGTCCCCCCGCGCACGCGATGCGACATTTGGAGACGAGATCATGATCGCGATGAGGTTGCATCGGATCATGATCTCATCTCTTTGTCTGGGCATGATTTTTCCGGAAAGCCGGCCTCCGCTTCTCCGGACCATGCGCGCGCGAGCAGGATCTTCGAACTTTGACCAGCATGGACATCACGGCACTTGACCTCGGCCTTCGCGGCGCGACTGCCGGCATCTTCCTGATGATATTGGCGGTCCTGCTGCGGACCCGGCCGCTCACCACGATCAAATGGCTCGGCGCGGCGATGTCGGCGGGGGGCGCGGCCTATATGATCGTGACCGCGCCGTTCGTACCGAAGCTCGTGCTATGGTGGACGCTGCCGTTCCTGGCCGCCAACCCGGTGGTGTTCTGGCTTTGGGCGCAGGCGGCCTTCGACGACGATTTCGTGGTCAAGCGCTGGCATGGCGTGCTTTGGCTGATCGTCGTCGGCATCGGCTTCTTCGCGTTCCTGACCTGGACGACTTGGCCGGTGCCGGCCAAAGCCGGTGCCCGATCGCTCTCAGTGGTGGCGCTGGTGATGGCGCTCGCGGCCGCGGTCCAGACGGTGAGCACCTGGAGCGCCGACCTGGTCGCCGGACGACGCCGGCTGCGGTTCGCGGTGCTGGTCGCGACGTTATTGTTCATCGGCTTGTTCTCGGCCTCGGACCTGATGGCGATCTCGGCGGCGAGTCTCGGTCTTTCCGGCAGCCTGCTCAGCGCCATCGGTATGCTGACGATCGCGGTGTTGGCCGGATGGGGCGCGTTTCAACCGGTGCCAGTCAACCCTCCCGTCGCCGCGCTGACAGCCGACACTCCGGGCACCGCCGCAAGCGTCGCTCGCATCGGATCGCCGGCCGATGGCGATCGCGATGCGATCGCCCCGCTGCTGTTACGTCGCCTCGAGCACCTGATGACCGTGGAGCGGGTCTACCGGCAGGAAGGCCTCACCATCGCCGTGCTCGCGGCCAAACTGGACCTTCCGGAACATCGGCTGCGGCAGGTCATCAACGAAGGCCTCGGCTATCGCAACTTCAATGCGTTCCTCAACCACTACCGGCTCGACGACGCCAAGGCGGCGCTGGCCGACGCGAGCCAGCGGGACGTTCCGGTGCTGACGATCGCGATCGACGCCGGGTTCCAGTCGATCGGGCCGTTCAATCGCGCCTTCAAGGCCGACACCGGCCTCACGCCGACCGAATTCCGCCGCGACGCACTGGCCAGTGCGCAGTCCGTCGGATGGAAAAAAGACGACCGTTTCGAAATCGGCCAATCCGGCTGAGAATTCGGTTAGCCGAATTCTGCATCGGGTGAGAATTGATTTACACGGTCTGACATACTAGCTAGCTCTGACAACGCTGGGGTGCAGGGGTTCGAGCCCCCGACGCGACGCATAGTGGCGTACACCTTGGGGGGCCGCAGTCGCATGGACGACAAGACGCAACTGCTTCGTTCGCTGGTGATCGAAAGGTCTCCAGACGCCGGGCCCTCGTTGCGGCGGCAAAGACGGCTGTTGCCAGCCGTCGGGGGTTCGCTGTTGGTACTTCTGCTCGGGGTCGGCGCGGTGCTCTGGCTCGGGGTTCCCTGGCCGCCCGCGCAAGCGCCGGCTGTCGCAGCCCCCACCGACCAGGCCGCACAGCAGGAGCCTGCCGGCCAGCTGGCGGCGGCCGACCCGCGCAGCGCGGGCAGCCTGATCGCGTCCGGCTACGTCGTGGCCCGCCGCAAGGCCACCATCGCGGCCGAGGTCACCGGCAAGGTCGTCGAGCTCCTGGTCGACGAAGGCATGGTGGTGGAGGCCGGCCAGGTTCTCGCCAGGCTCGACGATGTCCTGGCTGACAAGGATTACGCGCTGGCACAGGCGCGCGTCGAGGCATCCGATGCAGCCGTTGCCGCGATCGCCGCCGATTTGGCCGACGCCGAGCGCATCCTCAATCGAACCGAGAGGCTGTCGGGGAAGAATTACGCCACCGAGGCCGACCTGACCAAATCGCAGGCGAGAGCCAGTGTGCTGAGGGCCCAGCTTCGCCAGGCGGAAGCCCAGCTGGCGGCGGCGCGGCTCGAGGCCCAGCGCTTCGGCGAGCTGCTCGGCAAGCACCGGATCCGCGCGCCATTCGCCGGCGTCGTGGTCGAGCGCAGCGCGCAACCCGGCGAGATGATCTCGCCGCTGTCGGCCGGCGGCGGTTTCACCCGCACCGGCATCTGCACCATCGTCGACATGGACTCGATTGAGATCGAGGTTGACGTCAACGAGGCCTCGATCGGCCGGCTGCATGCCAACACACGCGTCGAAGCCCGGCTCGATGCCTATCCGGACTGGACCGTCCCGGGCGCCGTCATCGCCATCGTGCCGACCGCCAACCGCGAGAAGGCGACTGTCAAGGTGCGCATCGGAATGGACGCGAAGGACGCGCGCATTCTGCCGGACATGGCTATCAAGGTGACTTTCCTGGACGACAGCACTGCCAATGCCGCCATCGTACGGTCCGATCCTCCCTCAACACCCGAGAACAACACCCATGTTATCGCCAAATAACGTGTCGCCGAGTGACTCGATGGTCGGCCTTGTCGGCCTGTGCAAGCGGTTCACCAAGGGCAAGGAGACCATCACCATCTTCGACCACCTCAACCTTGCCATTCCGCGCGGTGACTTCGTCGCGGTGATGGGTCCGTCGGGGTCCGGCAAGACCACCCTGCTCAATCTGCTCGGTGGCATCGATCGCGCCGATGAGGGCGAGATCGACGTCGGTGGTGTTCGGATCGAGCTGATGTCGGAGGGCGAACTGGCGCGCTGGCGAGCGTCCCACATCGGCTTCATCTTCCAGTTCTACAATCTAATGCCGATGCTGACAGCTGCGCAGAATGTCGAATTGCCGCTGCTGCTGACGCGGCTCGGCCGCAAGGAGCGACGCGACAGGGTCGCGACGGCACTGAGCGTGGTTGGACTTGCGGATCGGGTCAAGCACTACCCCAAGGAAATGTCAGGCGGGCAACAGCAGCGCGTCGCCATCGCCCGCGCCATCGTGTCCGACCCGGCGCTGCTCTTGTGCGACGAGCCGACCGGCGATCTCGACCGCACGACCGCCGACGAGATCCTGACCATCCTGCAACTGCTCAACCGGGATCTCGGCAAGACCATCGTCATGGTAACCCACGACCCGGCGGCGGCGCACTACGCCAGGCGTTCGCTGCATCTCGACAAGGGCCACTTCATCGAGAAGGAGCTCGCGGCGTGAACGACCTCGTCCTGATCCGCAAGAACCTGTTCCGCCGGAAATTGCGCGCGATCCTGATGATGGTGTCGATCCTGATCGCGTTTGCGATCTTCGGTGTATTGGCGAGCTTCGAACGCGCCTTCAACGCCAACCAGGATCGCGCCACGCCCGACCGCCTGGTCGTCCTCAACAAGATCAACATCACCCAGCCGCTGCCGATCTCTTATTTCAACCGCATCGCCGCCATCGACGGCGTCGCCCAGATCACCCACTTCAGCTGGTTCGGGGGCTATTATCAGGACCCGAAGAATTCTCTCGTCGCCTTGGCGGTGGATCCGGAGAGCTGGATGAAGCTTCGCGACAGCGACTTCGTGATTTCCCCCGAGGCGCGCGCGGCCTTCATCCGCGAGCGCACCGGCGTGCTGGTCGGCGCGCGCATGATGGAGAAGTGGGGCTGGAAGGTCGGAGACCATATTCCAATCTCGAGCAACATCTGGTCCCAGAGGAATGGCTCGCACGCCTGGGACTTCACCATCGTAGGCAGTTACGCCGCCCGCATCCCGCAGGCCGACACCAACGTCATGCTGATGGGCTACGACTATTTCAACGAGACGCGCTCGTTCGGCAAGGACCAGATTACCTGGCTGGCGCTGCGCACCACCTCGGTGGCCGTGAACGAGCGGGTAACGAAAGCGATCGACGCGATGTTCGCGAACTCGCCTTACGAGACCTCCACCGACAGCGAGAAGGCGTTCCAGAAGTCGTTCCTCGCCCAGCTCGGCAACATCGCGCTGATCGTCGGACTGGTGGTCGGCGCGGCCTTCGTGACGATCCTGATGATCGTCGGCAACACCATGGTGATGACGGTGCGGGAGCGCACCCGCGAGATCGGGGTGATGAAGACGCTGGGCTTTTCCGGCGCTCGGATCCTCCGCATGGTGCTGGGCGAGTCGATCCTGTTGGCGCTGCTCGGCGGCCTGCCCGGCCTCGCCGTCGCGTTCGTGCTGATCACCAAGGTTCGGGACAGCCTGATGAGCCTTGTCCCGACGCTGTCGCTCGCCCCCGACATCGCGGCGGCGGCGGTCGGACTGATGATCGCGTTCGGCCTCGTCACCGGATTGATTCCGGCGCTCAACGCGATGCGCCTCAACATCGTCACCGCCCTCGGCCGGAGCTGACCCGATGCGCTCGATCCTGCTGCAGATCCTGGCGGTCTCCGTCATCAATCTCAAGAGCCTGCCGCAGCGGCTGTGGATGTCGCTGGCGACGGTGACGGCGGTCGGTCTCGTCGTTGCGGTGCTGCTGACCTTCCTCGCCATGGCCAACGGATTTCAGCGCACCATCGCGGGCTCCGGCGCCGACGATATCGCGGTGGTCTTGCGCGCCGGCTCGCAGGCCGAACTCAACAGCGTGGTGTTGCTCAACCAGGTCCGGCTGATCGAGGATGGTCCGGGCATTGCCAGGGATGCCGACGGCAAGCCGCGGACTTCGGGCGAACTCTATGTCACGGTCGATGCAATCAAGCGCAGCACGCGGACCAAGGCCAGTCTGCCGCTGCGCGGCCTCGACCCGCAGGGCACCGCGCTGCGCCGCAGCATCGTCATCACCGCCGGCCGGATGTTCAATCCGGGCAGCAACGAGGTCATTGTCGGCAAGGCGCTGGGCAGCGAATTCGAGGGTTTCGATCTCGGCCAAACGGCGACGTTCAGCAGCAACCGGTTCACCGTGGTCGGCATCTTCTCGGCCGACGGTAGCGTGTTCGAGTCGGAGATCTGGGCCGACCGGCCGGTGCTGCAAAGCCTGTTCAAGCGTGCCGGCGCCGTCCAGACGGTGCGCGCGCGGCTGACCAGCCCGGCGGCACTTGAGGCGCTGAAGGCTTACAGCGACAACGATCCACGCCTGAAGCTCGACGTGATGTCGGAGGCCACCTACTTCGCCGAGCAGGCGTCACGCACCTCGGACCTGATCCAGAAGCTCGGCTGGCCCTTGGCGATCGCGATGGCGTTCGGCTCGCTCGCGGGCGCGCTCAACACCATGTACTCCTCGGTCGCGGCGCGGGCGACCGAGATCGCGACCCTGCGCGCCATCGGTTTCGGCGGCTTTTCGACCTTCGTCGGGACCCTCGTCGAGTCCCTCATCCTCGCCTCCATCGGCGGTCTGATCGGGGCCGCTGCGACCTATCTGATTTTTGACGGCTTCACGGCCTCGACGATGGGCGGAAACTTCGGTCAGGTGGTGTTCAACTTCCAGCTCAGTCCGCGGCTGATCGCTCAGGGCCTGCTGCTGGCGCTGATAGTGGGGCTTGTCGGCGGGTTGTTTCCGGCACTCCGCGCCGCTCGCATGCCGATCATCGCCGGGCTCTACGGGTGATCGCTGGCCGGACGTCGCGCCGGCACCGCGAAACGAGGCGCGAACGTGAAGAACCAACTTCGGTTTCTTGATCATACCATCTCGCGCTCGTCGAACATTCGCGATATTTCAGAAACCATGAAACTGCTGTTACTTCATGGCGCGCCCGCCGCCGGCAAACTGACCGTCGCACAAGCCCTGCTGCGCCGGGTACCAGGCCGGCTGTTCGACAATCACGCGGCGATCGATCTGGCACGGACGATCTTCGATTTCGGCGCGCCCGGTTTCTGGGAGCTCGTGCGCTCGATCCGGTACGCCGCGCTGGAAGCCGGGGCCGCCAACGGCGTTGCGCTCGTGGTCACGACCTTCTGCTACGCAGAGCCGGACGACCGGCCCCAGTTCGCGGCATTCGAGGAGATCATGCAGCGGAACGGTGGGGAATTGCTGCCCGTTTTCCTGCGCTGCTCGCGCGAGGAAGCCCTAAAAAGGGTCGGCAATCCTGAACGGGTCGAGCGGCGAAAGATGACGTCCGCGGCGAGCCTAAACAAGTACCTCGACGACTACAACTTCACGCCGGTGCCATCAGCCGATTGCCTCACCCTGGACACCGAGGAACAATCGGCGGAGGCCACCGCGCATGAGATCATCAGCCATTTTAAGCTTGGCAATGGAACCAGCGAAGCAATTCAGTCGCGCGCCTCCAGACCTGCTTAGGACCTTGTCTTGTGACACACCAATGCGCGCGCGGGCCAAGAACTCACCTGTCCTGCATCGCGCTGGATCTGTAGGCTTGACCGCAACGAAGGCCGGTTGCGCGGGCAAAGGCGTCAGCGCTATAAAAAACCATGTCACAGTTCGACGCGCACGCCTCGCATCCGCCCTTCAAGATTCGCCGTCTCGAAACGGATGACGCAGCGATCTATCGCGAGATACGCCTCGAAGGCCTCAAGGATCACCCCGATTCATTCGGCGCTTCCTGGGAAGACGAGGTTGAAGAGCCCGACTCGTGGTGGGCTGGGCGCCTGGAGTCGAGCACGGTTTTCGGCGGCTGGATCGACGGGTCGCCACTTCTGGGCGTGGCCGGCTTTTACGTGCCAGGCGCGGTCAAGCAGCGTCACAAAGGCATCCTGTGGGGCATGTATGTTCGCCCCGACGCGCGGGGCACAGGACTGGCTGGGTCTCTGCTGCAGCGTGTGATCGAGCAAGCCCGGCCGCTGGTCGAAGAGATACGCCTGACGGTGATGGCTTCAAACGCTGCCGCCCACCGGCTTTACAGCGCCGCCGGATTCGAACCCTACGGGCTTGAGCGCCGGGCGCTCAAGGTTGGCGACGACTATTATGACGATATGCTGATGGCGCTTCCGCTCCAACGCTGAAAAATCTGCCGCGAGAGGCGTGCGCCGGCTCGAACGCCTGATTGTTCCCCTAAGAATCCCTCTAGATGCAACTGACATTGGCTTGCGGTTGCGGAAGCCCCATGTTTTTTGTCCGGTCAGTGATCTAGCCAGTTTGTCCTTGCGCCGCGTGATCGAAGTCTCCACCCATCACTTCCCCGTCCTGTCGACCAACCGTTTGAAGTTACGCGCGATTGCGCCACATGACGCTGCGGAGTTCCGAGCGCTGATGGCGATCCCGGAGGTCACCCGATACTCGAATTGGCCGGAGGCGCCGACCGACGATCAGGCCATTGAGTGGATACGGAACCTGTCCGGACTTTTCCCCAGCGGCAAAGGCTGTGCCTGGGTCATCGAAGACCGGTCATCGGCGGCCTTCATCGGCGCCGTTCACTTCAATTATTTCTATTGGGAATGGCGGGTCGGCGGCATCGGCTATGAGGCGCATCCGAACTACTGGGGGCGAGGCCTCACGACCGAGGCGCTCCGTGCTGTCGTCGCCTATGGCCACCGTTTCCTTGGGTTGAACCGGATCGAAGCCTGGACCCTGCCGGGCAACGCCGCATCCGATCGCGTTCTCGAAAAGGCCGGGTTTCAATTCGAGGGCGTTTTTCGTCAGAAGGGCTATTTCAAAGGGGCGTTTCATGATTTCCGCATGTTCGGTCGCGTGGCTTCCGACGCTGTGATGCAGCATGCGCCCGTCCGAGGCGATCACCCCGTTGCGGCCGAATGACGCGCGGGAGCAAGGCGGGCCCGTTCACGGGTGCTGCGCCTTGCGTACCCGTCGAGCCCCATTCGGTCGCCGGATGCCACGCACCGGCTTCACGGGGGGCACGCGCGGCGCCACACGCAATCTGCGCTTGCGGGTCCGGAAGGAGACCGACACCTCGATATCGTCGTCGAGCTTGCCGAGAATGGCGATCATCCTGTCCAGCGTGAAGCGGCCGAGCTGAGTGTTGCGAATCCGGGAAAATTCGGAATGAGACACGCCTGTCAGCTTTTCCGCGCCTCGGGTGGAAAGCTTGCGCGCGTCGATGATACGGATGATCGTCGCGGCAATGATGGCGCGGGCCTGCTCAAGATCGGCATTGGGCCGGGCGAAATCGCGATATGCGTTGCCGCGCACAAGTTTCAGATCATCTCGCTTCATCGCAAAGCCTCCGTCAGTCGTTTGAGCCTGTCGTAAATGAGGTCGACCTCCACAGCTAAACGCCGGCATTGAACGCCTATTCCCCGTCTGCTATTTTTCTTGGTCTGCGTGACTGGCGAAGCAGATGGGGCACCATCGGGAAGCGCAGACCTCAAGAGCCG
>Ga0307509_10005759_pt1 | contig 17040 bp, 15 predicted proteins | sample 10_EM_MG_FD_202245 | JGI IMG/M metagenome (GOLD analysis project Ga0307509, IMG submission 202245) | Populus trichocarpa ectomycorrhiza microbial communities from riparian zone in the Pacific Northwest, United States - 10_EM | ecosystem: Host-associated > Plants > Roots > Unclassified | place... | reverse complement strand
ACCCAGGCGGCCAGTGATGACGCGCCGTCCCAACGCCGGGGCTGGAGGGGGGTGTTATCTTTTTCCTTCGAAGTTCGTATGCGCCAAGGTAGGGTAACTTTGCCCTGTAAATCCTTACGGGGAGTCCATGCGCCTAACAATCTACTTCGTTGCTAAACTAAGAAGCATATTGAAACCCTTGGAAACCCGGGTGCAGGTCTACCAGAGTGGGACCTGGCTAATCGTGTACTGCCGGGCTCAACATTTGGCCCTCTGTCCTGGGACAATTCGTCCCTGCCTTCTTCCTGTTGTGATTCCATGGGCCCAGGCACTTTGGGGTTAGAAACTATGTTTTCAACTTCTTACTGGAAAACCTATCTTTTGTTTCCTCCTCACGGTTCTGGTGTCTCGAAGTTCTGACTCGAGCACTTATTCCATTCTTGGTACTGAGTGTACCAAATGGAGTGGGATTTTTCTGAAGGAGTATGGTAGGTGAAGTTCTCGCCGTACTGCTATCGGTATAGTGCGGCTATGTCTGCAATGGTCACGGTGTTTTCTCGATTTGGCTACGAGAAATAGGATTCGTGGGGGAACTCTTGTGTCTCTAGTTCAGCTATTTCGGTAGAGTTGAGGACTTCGTCTATTGAAGTAGTCCTTAAAGGTCTTGGTGAGAAGAGGATCTTGGGTTTGGGGGTATAAGTATCTCTGCCAAACATTCGTCTCGGTAACGATGTGAAGTATCAATATACTGTTAGGTGGTAGCTTCGGCGTAATGTATTTTGACAGCCAAGACTTGGATCGTCTTGTATCAAAACATTCATTAAGAAGACATGTGTAATGTAGGCTAGATTCAATAGAGAAGTTTGGTATAGAATGTCAAAGTATTGGTAGCGATCAGGTAAAACTTCTTATATTGGTAAGATCAATTCTCTGTGCTTGTGGTGTCTAATAACAGTGAAGATACTTCAATATTTATATTCCGCGTCTGAGCACTCACTGTATATATGCTATCTCTAGGCCAACCAAGTATCTTGCTAATCTTTCTGCCAACACTTCTCAAGTGCGAACACTCGTACACCCTGAAAACTTCCTACCACACCTTCTTGCTCCCATGGTTAACTTATCGGTCTGTGCTTCGCATTATTCCTGATGGTGTGGTGACCACTTCGGGTGTCAGCTTGTCCGTTTATCCATTGACAGCAATAATTACGAATTATCTTGCCCCCGTGCTTTACAAAGGTAGTCTAACTCGCCAGACAGAAGATGGCTATTCTTCTTTGGTTGGCTCCATAGAGAATTCGACATGCGACAGCATGTTGTATTCTTGTCTTCCGGCATTACTTGACTTGTCCTCGGGATCGCAACTATGGGTTTCTTCCCTCGGACTCCATCCTTTGCCCCCTTGTCCTTTCTGGAGTCACCCGCTCCAGTTACTGGGCATAGTTACCTTCTTCATACCCTACCCATCTCTGTAGGAAAGAGGAGACTAACTTGTATGCAAAACGTCCCGTTACCTTCGACCCACTCTTGTGACAGTCTTTCTTCCAGTGTCTATAGCCTTATGCGCTGTCGTCCGATTCACCTACCTCCACCTGCATACGGTGCCCGAAGGTCTCCCCCCATATATTCCACGAACATGATCCGGTCAGAGGGATGGCCAAGACGTATACAGTGTTTTAAGATGTGTTCCAATGATAGTGGTCTTTGGTGTGGGGACGCAACTACCCCGCGGCCACTGATGACGCCGTGTCCCAACGCCGGGGCTGGAGCTGGGTGTTAGCTTTTTTCTTCGAAGATCGTGCGCACAAGGTAGGGTAACTCTGTCCTAGAAATCCTTACGGGGAGTCCATGCGCCTAACAGGAAGGTTTATCTTTCCTGATGTATAGTGATTATAATCATAGATTAGCGTACCCATTAATAAGGATACTTAGTAGCAACTACCAACTGCTTTCCAGATCCTGCCAGCATTAGTACCTGTATTGCATGTCCTTCAACAAAGCCTGAATGTAACCTCATTCCAGGAATAGACACTAGTAAGCATTCTAAGTATATTATTGTCCATTTACAGGAAATATAAAACCCCATCAACTTTGTAGCCATCACTTGTATTCTACTCCATAAATATCTTTTTCTTTGAGGCAGCACTGTATTCAATTCTATTAGCCCTTATACTACTACAAGTACCAATTTTGCATTATCACAGTTCCTGAGCACGTATTACCCATTTATATGATAAAGTGATATCTGTAAGTATCAAGAGAGTGACAGAGCTTCAAGACAGCAAAAATAGTTGCCAATATGTCAGGAAACTTGATAAGCTCAGCAAAGGACTCAGTGCGTCATGTGAGGATTCAATCTATTGTATATCTCATACTATTTAAGAATCTCTTTATAGCCTCTAGGAATAGGTTTGCTTGATATACACAATGTATGAATGCTTCAACCGATAAATGATACGATCATTTTATCTATTGCTCAATATATGTCTGGTATCACTAAAACCTTGCTTTTCTTGCACAAATGACTACTGACTGGATCAAGCTTCCTTTGCCAGTCTTTTTGTGAGATAGAGGCTGTATCTTCCTGTATTGCAATATGTAGAAATAGTTTAACCTGATCGAAGTGGCCGTAGCTCATAGAACTATGGCCCCAAACTTGACTTGCCCTCTAGTTCTAATAGAACACAATGGCATTCGGCCTATTTGAATGGTCATATCATACCTCAAACTGTGCAAAACTCTGCAAACCCAATCGGGTGCTGCCCTTGCTCCCTCATCATTCATTTTCACCTTGCATATGCATTCATTGGTTGAACCGCTTGCTGAATTATACTGTCATCCCAGAACAAGCTGAAAATGACAACTGATGTTAAGCTCGTTTCTTCAAATACTTTCAATTCGGTTATATGTTCAGCTCCACTCATGGGCTTAATCCCTACTGCATCCTGCGGTATCTGTTTCGTCGGCCACCTCTTTACCCATCCAGCTAACTGGGAAATATTCGGATTGTATGAAGAGAGTGTTTAGGGTCTTGTTTGGCTGCTATCTCAGTTTTCTGCTCAGGTAGGTAGCTTGCAAAGGCTTAGTTCACGGCCCATTACTCGCATACATTAAGAGGTAGTTTCAAATCACATGATTGCTTACCCATATTTGGTTAACTCACGTGTACTAATGCATCAGAGAGTGTGCGCCATTGTCTCAACACACAAAAGGATACAAATTAATAATTAAAATGATAAATTCATAAATGGAAATATGGGAAATAAAAGGAGAAAAATAGCAAATAGAAAATAGAGAAACAATAGAAAAGATAGAAAAGATATTATTCATGTCCAAAAGCAAAGGTTCTTGCATTATCCCTCCCAAGAGGTTACTAGTCGGTGAAAAAACCACGGTTTGAGTAAGCCTACTAGTGGTTCCCCGCGACTACAGATCTGGGGATGCTTGGCCGAAGAGCTAACTGTAATTGAGGTGGTTTTTTCCCCGAAGGCCGTGTGCTATTCGATCATGCGATACCTCAAGGTTTCACCCATTTTCATGCTACCAGTATATGAAAGGTTTTCTCTTTAACTTGTATAAACTTATTTCACCCCATCAAATTTGAATTGTAGATACTTTTATACCAACTGATCTCTTTATCGTTTATCCTTAGAGTATATGATATGTGTCTATGATAGCTTTTCTCTCTCGTTACCCTGTTGGGCTTCCTGTAAAATACTCCCCAGCATATAGTGACTCATTATGCCTCTACTCACTCATCACAAGGACTATTGTATTTTGATACCATTAGAGTAGCCTACTCAGATAGTCAAGAGTACTTGTAGAGGGTGCCAACTATGGGCGACCACAATCTCCCTAATCCTCCCCCTGCCAAGCTTCGTGTTTCTCCTGGACAGGGTGGGCATCATTTTCTGTACTAGTACCGATACAAGAGACCTGTCTTCGCCGGACTGACCGTTTGTAACAATCCTATTGTAATTACGTATGCAACAGGCAACGATAGTTATTTCCTAAGTAAGCAAGTCTCCTTATTCTACCCTAAGGTGTATGGAAGTACTTGTTAGGCGCACGGACTCCCCGTAAGGATTTACAGGGTAAGGTTACCCTACCTTGACGTACACGAACTAGCGCAGTCGGAATAACACGTGACTTCTTTCAGAAAGTCACGTGTTCGACTCACACCCCCGTCATAGTTATTACAACTACACAACGGATCGTTATCAGTCTCTACGCAAACGCACGAGCAATGCGACCGAGGGGTTTTCGCCGATTACTATAGAAGAAATATTTCTCTATCAGTAAGAAGTTGAACGGCGAGGTGCGAACGGTTGGATAAGAAGCTATGGCGGTTGAAAGTTAAGCCGACCGACATATGTAGTCTGATATGTAAGACTTAAGCATATGATTACCCGGCATGAGAAATGTTGATCACAAGATGACCGGAAGCAACGACTGGTATGATAGCAAGCCAGGCTGCATATACAGACCAAGTTCATATGGCATAAGAATCGAGAACCAGTAATTGGACGCAATTACTTGGGCAATGATTAAAGCCAAAGTGGTGTGCGAGAACTCAGGGTCAAATAGTGTTCGCACATTCACGAAAACTAGGAGAAGTTGGAAAAGGTAGTTCGCTACTATGATAGATAGATGTACCCCGGCAAAGGGTATAAGAGGCGGGCAAGAGCCCCGAGTAGATAGAGATAAGAAAGCACGGAGAAGAGATCTTATCAATATAATAAGTTATTCTACACTTTTATATCGTTACCAATACTTCGACGATCTATACCGAAGCGAATTATGATATCTAGCCTACATTACTCGTGTCTTCTTAACGAGTTCTCCGATATAATTACGATTAAGGTCCTAGCTGTCGGAATACCTCACGCGGAAGCTACCACCTAACAGTACTAGCTACTCAGATAGTACGGAACGGGCTTGCTTGTCTCGAGTGATCCGTCGAAGGATACTATCTCGTCAGATAGTAATGTGGGTGGATTGTCGTGCTTGATAGAACTATCACAATAGTCCTATGTTCGAGCAGCCCGTCGAGACTATCACAATAGTCTCCGGGTTCTTTAGAGCGTAAGCTCTCGTTGTGGAGGAGCGTTTTTGGTAAAGAGAGTAAAGAGTAATCGTATTGCAATATCTTGACTATAGAAAAGTACTTAGATGGTTGCGTGAAAATCCTATCTCTTGGTCGTTTTTTTTTTTTTGTTGTAATCATGCGTTATTTGTTTCCAGGTACAAAAAGCCTTATGCAGCGCTAGCTATGAAGAGAAAAAAACCTATAAATGCAATCCCACCGCCCGCTTCACCTCTTCATGGGAAAAATCAAACACCCCGAGTTCATAGGAAAAGTCCCCCTCGCCTAGCACCTAAGATAATATACCCCAGACACGTAAGGAAACAATACATAGAAACGTACAGGTAGAAAGGCCCAAACCCTTCCGCAGGCTCCCCAAAACAAAGGAAACGACGGCTGGGCTAAGGCCCTTTCGGGGCCTGGTGGAGAGGATTGATGATCGGCGACATAGGAAAACTCCAGTAGAGGGCCCACTGCAACCATGATGTACGGTCAGGCAGGTCATTAGATCGATCCAAGGCGTTGGACAGAGCCACTGAGGCAGTGCTATACCACGACTAGGCGTAACCGATGAGGGGCCAACCGATCGGAAGGGTAGAAGGTGAGCGGAGCCACCGGGCAGAGGGGATGCAAGCCAACGACGATGAGCAGTAGGGTGCCAGCGAGTGAGCAGCAGTAGGGTGCCAGCCAGAGGGGAGCAGTAGGGTGCCAGCCGGGGGAGGAGTTTTCAGCAGTAAGGTGCCAGCTTATGGGGCAGCGCGGTGCCAGCGGACGGAACCGGGAGGCGGGTAGAGGAAGGATCGCGAGCGGGCTAGCCCTAACCGACTAACGAGCCATGGCAAGGGCTTTTGGGGCGACAGCGAAACCGAGCAGGACCGTGATGTTACTAACCGAGGCTTTCCCCATCAGAGGTACAAGCCCAGCACAACCGAAGCCTTACTTCGACCGAGAGTCCGCATGCCATATCGCCGACCGTGAACGAAGCGAGAAGCTTTCCGACCGTGCAAAATGCTAAGCGAGGTGCAAAGCAAGTGCGGGGTAAGGGGGAGACCCCAACATCATGAGCAAGTCAACGACGAACGAGAACGAGAACCTCAAGGAGGGGAGGCGTGCGTGCCCTACGAGAGGAGGGAAGATGGCTTAACGTCAACCCCTAGGCAGTGGCCATGATGGGGGAAGAGAGGTGGGTGGGAGAAAGTGACGATGATTTCCCGTGGTGTTGAGATTTCAATCGCCGGAGGTAGAGGAGAGATGGTTCCTGTCATATCTCTTGGTCGGAACCAAGCACCTTATATAGGCATCTTCCCACAACCCTAACCCTGGTGACTCATCACCTCGCGCTACATAAACCTCTATGACTCATAGTGAGTCATAGCGTGAAATCCATCGATGACTCATATGAGTCATCGCACAACATTCCGTTCACCAATCAAAACTCATTAACCAAGTCATGTGCTCAAACGAGTCACATACGTGAAACCCATGACTCATAATGTGAGTCATGTGCGAAAGTCATTACATCATATGACGTCACTATCGTGAGTCATGAAACAATCAACCAATCAAAATATAACAATGACTGGCGAGTGCGTAGTCATGTGAGAACTATGAGTCAAGTGACGTCATAGTGTGAAATCCAACATACCTTATGACTCATAAGTATGAGTCATGTGAAATCTGCCTTGCTTAGTCACAATTTGTGACACCGTTCATAATACTTTGAATGAGTACTGAAGGGAACAGGTTTGTGATAAAAGGTAGAGATGAAGAAAAGAAAGCGCTAGCAAAGCCGCTTTTGTGGATGCTGTAAGCAGCCTTCATTCCTCAGTATCGACTCTTGATTCATCATCGGTCTGTAATGTCAAGAACAATACGGTTATTTAGCACTTTTTCTTTTATTCTTTTTTGTTTTTTTTGAGTCATGTATTCGTTGCTGAAGGTACAAGAAACCGCATGGAGCACTAGCGATAGCGAAAACAAAATCTATAAAGCAATCCAACGGCCCGCTTCACCTCCTCATGAGACAAACAAATACCCCTCACCCTTAGGAAAACAATCAAACATGAAAAACTCGCCATACCTCTAAGACCCTATGGTATGGGCCTAACTGCACACCAGCCATCAGCCTAAACTAATGGGAAGGAATGCATAGGAAAACCAAACACGAAGAAAGCAAATGTAAAGATGTACAGGAGCAAAGAAACCCTTCAGCAGGCTCCCCTGAACAAAAGAAAAGTATGGGTGGACACCTCCATGCCCCACTGAGAAGACTAAACGATCACGTAAACTTGAATAAGAGCAACACACGCTAGGATGTCAGTTTAGAGTGTGGCAGAAACTTGCACAATCTCAGGTTACCAAAAGAGAAGAAATTGTATGTTGCTGGATTTTTCTGCTGATTTTAATACCCAATTTGTAATTCCTACCTGCTTCTTGAGGATTTAATTACTATGGCACTGACCTCTCATTATATTACAGCATTTGTGTAGCTCAGTTTCACCTTATTTTAACCTACCAGCGCATGTTGCTCTTATTCAAGTTTATGCGGTACTATTGCCAGCCTTTAACAAGAGGAACTTGTCGAGACACCAAACCCGAAGGATGCAGGGGGAGGAATATTCGACGGGACAGGACCCAGGTCAGCGACGCTTTTGACTTTAGGAAAGGCCAAGGAGACAGTGCAATACTATGACCAACCGTAACTTATCGCGAGGTTTGCGATTGTGAGAGCGGATGCGGTAGGGGAGGGGAGCCACCCAGCGAGAAGAGCCCCTCAGCCGTGAAGGTGCCAGCTATGCGGAGAAGGCAAATAAGGTGCCAGCTGATGGCAGTAAGGTGCCAGCAACGAGGGTGTGTAGCAGTACGGTGCACGCAGATCCAAATGTGGGAAGCAGGAGGAGGAAGGCTTACCAACAAGCAAGCAGTGCAAACATGGAGAACGGAGACAGTGTCACAATTTTTTGAAAGCCGACAGTATCGACCAAGCAATTCAGGACAGAGTGCAATACCAGAGAGCAGGGCCACCAGGGCAACTACTTCACCAATAGCCCGAAACTAGCGACCGTGTATTGACAATGGGAGAAGGGTTGCCAACTGTGCAAGACGCTAAGCAAGACGTGTCGTGAAGTGCGGGATAAGGGGGAGATACATTAACACAAGGGTGCTTAAACGACAACAGAATCAAGAACCCCGTGGGAGGTGAGCCCAGAGGCCACAGTAGAAGAGGAGGAAGAGATGTGTGTGAAACTCCTTCGCAGAAGCCATCAAGTGAGATCAGAGGCGGAGAACACTCTCACGATGATTTCTCATGATGTTGAGATTTCAATCGCTGGAGGTGGAGCGGACGTGTTGGATGTCGGTTATTTAGCACAGTTGTCTAGTTATTTACCTCTCAACTTTATCACGGTTTCTATCTTTTCGTGGAAGGGAAAAAATCGGGCTCGGTAGGGTCTTTCAGCTTATTGGCGAGTTTTCCCCGTCGGCCTTCCTTTCCCTGGCTACCTGGAAGGGGGAGGGGGAAAGGGTGATTATTAACATTTTTCTTTCTCCTCCCCTAGCCCGTGAAACTGGATGGGCTGGAGTGTGGGGTGGTTCCATGTTTGATTCTAGGTTTGTGGTGTCTTGTGGTGCTTGCCCCGGCCTTGGGAGAATAGGGGTGAGGAATTGAGGGCTTGCCGACAGATAACGCACCGCACCTGAGCTGCATTCTTGGTGCGATGATACTTGTATCAATAAAGCGCACGATCTCAGATGTAACATGACCTTTAAAAGTTGTATCACAGAGATAAGAAAACTCCCAAACTTCCCGCATTTTTTATATTTCTAATAATAGCCCATCTTTTGTCTACCTCTCCATTCTTCCCTAGATACCGTAAGAACTGGAATAATTGGACCTGACTCTAGAACGTTGGAGTTGCCTTTGTTGGTATGGTCTGGCTCTTTTTTCTTTTTTTTCTGTCTTAAGCTCGGTCTCAGGAGGTCACTTTTTGCTGTGCGCTCGCCCCCCTATCCAAGAGAGGGAATTTCGAACGTCTTAGCGAGAGGTCCAATTATTCCAGTTTCTACGGTACTCTACCTATCAGTGGAACCTACTTTGTCTAATAATTCGAGAGTTTGACGAAATAAGAAAAATCCAAGCCAGAGCTCATAGGTTTTCCACAAACGCAACGGCCATCTGTTCTCGTAATTTTCTCGAATACGCCTTTGAGAATAGCGGACATATATAGAGCTCCAAACAAAAGTGATCGATAGAGGGGAAGTCGTTCGATGATTTCTTACTGCGAAGTAGCCCAAGTTCTCGAAGGATCAAGAAATTAAGGCGCACAGGAGGCTGACAAAGGCAGATAGTAACTGCGAAATTCTCTATACATGAGATGATGGCCATAATAAAATACATGAGAAGTTCCGACCCTCTCCCGGGTGAATAAACAATACTTGGTGGGTGACGATGTATAATAGTAAACAATGACCTCTGGGGTCCTCTATGAACAACTCCTGGAAAAAAATAGCAGATGAAACAAGCGATATAAGAAATGAGCAGAGGAATGTAAATCGGAAATGCGAAAAAGGTTGAGCTCCCGACAAAAACGCCCATAAAGCCCGTCATAGTTTATCCCAAATATAACCCCATTCTAATAGCCGAATAAAAATATGAGGAAAAACAAAGGGAATAAAAATCTGAAGATAAGGAATATTCGCAATAGATATCAGAAAACCCAAAAAAAAAGGTAAAGCCGAGAAATATTATGCACTACTCAAAAACAAATCATCACGTACGGTCTGCCAAGTCCCCGCCAGCGACTGAGTTGGCTGTAGAGGACGAGGCGGACGAGTAACCGAGACTGCCGACACCTCCGTTCAAAAGATCATGCACGGCAACCCGAGGAACTGAAGGAACTGGGAGCTTTCGCTGTGAGCCATCAGCACGGTTGATGATATCCCCAAGCCGGATTCCATGGCTGGGATGTGAAGGTTGGGACATATTGCCGCTAGCATTATATGGATCGGCAATTTCCATAGGTGCAAGAGGGGGCACGGGTCTAAGTGAAAGATGTCGGATGCTCGGAAGCTGCATTTGGTAGTCATCACGATCGCGAGGGAATAGACGCGGTGAGTGTGCCGGTGTTGCCAATGGCGTGCTTTCAGGGGTTGGCGAACAGGAGTCGTGAGAGAAGGTGGGAGAGGATGGCGCAGTAGAAACTGGAGAACTCGGTCGAGATTTCTTTACCGAGCGGTGGTGGTTATATGGGTCATCGTCCTCGTGGGAGTGGGACCTGGACATTGGCTGTGCACCATGAGAGAACGATGGAAGGGGGGGTCGACTATGCTGGTGGTGTTGGAGGTGATAGTGATGCCTTTCTCGCTCCAACTGTTGAGACGCTGTTTGTGCCAGGAATCCCAAATCCAGCCCATAGTTGTATTTACCACCCATAAGCGAAGGGCTACTCGATGTTCGAAAAGGCGTCAGCCCGGAATGGATGGATGGCTGGTGCATTCCATGGTATGAATGTGGTGGAGACACGTTCGGTGAGCCAACGTGGGAAGGGGGAGCAGACTTAGAGATGATTTTTGGTGGAGGAGGCATCATCTTTCCCGGCGAGCCTATTGAGGGATGATCGTGTTGGGCAGCCTGAGCAGCGGCAGCAAGTGCGGCCTGCTGCTGGTTCTTGTTGCTTCTTCGGGAGTTTGGGTTTGTATGGATTCTGGAATGTCGAGTAAGTTCGTCAGAGCGGCTGAACTTTTTTGAGCAACCAGGAAATGTGCATCCATGTGGCTTCTCCCCGGTATGGGTTCGAATGTGCCGAGTCTGGTGTTCGAGACGGTGAAAAGCCTTATCACACATGGGACATTTGTAAGGACGAGGAAGTTCAGGCCTTTGGTCCTGTATCGAATCCTGTGGTGGCATGAGAGGAGGAAGGATAGAAGAAAGCCCACTATGGTTCAACTGGTGGCTTCGTTCGTGATCGTGGAAAGACATAGGTCTATGTGAAGGATGTGGAGGGGATTGATGGAGGAGGGATGCAATATTAGACGTTGAAGGACCTCGCTGCATGTGATTCACGCTGCTCAGCAAGAGTGATGAAGAGATGACGAACAGAGGGAGGAAAAAAGTGTGGAGAAGTTAGCAGGCCCGCGGGGTTATATAGAGTATAGCCGGTTGCTGATCTCAGGAGAGCGTGGGGTGAAAAGGGAGACAAAAAGTGTGGAGGAAGGGGGGCGCCGCCGGATTTGTACCGCGATCGAGTACAGCCGCTCGGGGAAATTTTTCTGGTTTTCCTTTTTTCTCCTTTTATTTATTGGGAAGGAGGGTGGTACAGCCCGTAAAAAAATATAGAATAATATAATAGTGCTATAAAACAATAAAGCTTCGGCTGCGGGCAATGACGGTGCTGATGATTGAGGAAAGGATGGTAATGTTGATGATTGCTGGGAACCTTTTTTTTTTTTCCTTTCTTTTTATTTTTTTTCCTTCGTTGTACTCGAAGACGATGATGATCGAGGTGACGATGAGGCGGAAGGATGAATAAATGGATGGGTGTGTAGGTGTGTGTGCGTAGCTCCCGGCGAAGCTGAAAAAGCGTGTGAGGGGAGGGAAAGGGCTGCCCTTTTTTTTCTTTTTCTCTTCCTCTTCCTCCTGTCAAGCCTGAATGTGAAAGAAAAAAGGGTATGAGGCGCTGCTTCTGTTGGCGCTTTGCTGGAGCCTGGGGCGTTTGTCAGACTTGGCCGATGTGGGGACACCGAGCCGCGGAGGGGAACCAAGTGGGACAAGATTATTGCAGGCGGTAGGTGAACAAAAATAAACCCCCACTGAAAAAAAAAAATGAAAAAAAAAAGACCCCCCCCGAAATGAAAAATTGTTCCCTCACGTTGCAAGAGGACAAGAGAATGGCAAAATTGCTTAAAAGACGAACAGTCGTGAGTGTGAGAATGGTATTATTCCCTGCTGAATCTCCTAGTACCGGTATATGCTACTCAACCCCTATGTTCGTTTGTCCGGGCTTCGAGACGGGGGCTTGTTATTCTTCTGGAGGAAAGACCTAACGATATCCTTCACGCTGTGTCCAAAGTATCCGGGTGCTGTTCAGTGCAGGTGCAAAGCTCGTTCGTCTTTGTGGTGAGGGTGTTTAGCGACTTGATGGGGAATAGAACTAGGTCCGGAGAGAGGGGGCGGTAAGAGGGGGCGTAGATATGGGGGAGGGCGGGCTTTTTGTAGATACTCCTCTACAAGGCAGGACTTGCGGTGGTGGAATGTTGGTGGGTGTCTGTCTCCTGATCCTCGAGTATGATACCGTACTCGTACTTTCATAAACAGGCGTAGACAGCGAAGCACCCACAACACAGGCTATCTCACCCGCTCAACTCACACATTCATATGTTCAACTTGCTTCGCGCCGCCTCCCCTCCTCCCCCTCCCCCTCCCACGCTCACACTCACACTCACACCTCACAAATGCGCCCATGAAGGGGTAACCAAGCGCAAAAAAAATAAAATATAAAATAGGGCTAAGTGGAATCGCAGTGGGTGGATGGATGGGTGTCCTTGCTGATCGGGGTTCTACGGCTGAGAGACTGCGATGAGTGGGGTTGGTTGCATGTCGAGACAAACCTCTCTTCGATCAAAAGGAAATTTCATCTGATGCACTCATTCCAGTGTGGGGGAGCCCGTCATCGCAACAACCTCCACCCTTTCCGCCACTCTGTCACTTATTCAATCACTCACCACCACTCCGCCCAACCGATTCCCCTTCTCCCGACAGGGTCCCCGGCAGTTACTCGAGCAGTCAGACAACGTCGCGGACAAGATAACCAGTGCCGTGCCGTATCACACCTCACACATGCGTTTTAAATACTTTTACAGCTTTGCCTCAACTTACCGCATCCCCCCTAACTTATGCTGGGTTATGGTGCCATGGCATACTCGCCTTTCTTGTGGCACACCATGTCTAATGCGCAGTGGGGGAAACAAGCTCCTCCGAAGCCCATTGTATGGCCACTCAAAAACATGGGGAAGTGATAGGATGGTAAGTCAAAAAACAAAAAAGGGGGTAGATGCACCCGCTGCTTAGATGGACGATATGACGCTGCGAAACAAGGCCGAGTATACACCAACCCCCATATCTCATTCTCACTGGTTGGTCCTACGTACCCTACATCCCCACCGCCTGGACACGGTTGGGTACGGCAGTCCGCTATGAATTATTGCTCCCACTTAGATCTGTGACCTTCTGGTTATGTGCGAGTACAAACCACAATACGAGCCCGCCTGGCCTTATGATGGATAACCTTGGAAACCTGCCCCGGACACCTAACCGGCGGCGACGATAGTGTTGTTTTGTTGTTGATGTTGTTGCTGTTGTTGGTAAGTATTTTCTTACGATTTTTGGTAACCAGCGCCCAAGACCGGTACATGCGTTTATAAAACTTTTTCATGTCTTACAAACTCGCTTCATTTTTACTCCATCCACAGGACCCACCCTCGGACTCCTGTGCGCACCAACGTCAACGAGACTAAGCTTTATGGGCAGGAAAGTGGCCCTTTTCTTTTTCTCTTTTCGCCCTCCTTGCACAAGAGAATAATGTCAAAAATTTGCTTTATTTTACACAAAAAGTCCGTATCACCATTTTTTGGAGAGATGTTTCGTGTGGCCGTTTGGTCTGCGAAAACGACAGCGGCCAAAGGGTTCGTTCTCGGCATTGTGTCCGGAGGGTTTCAACGGCCGGTCAAAGATTTAGAGAGATATGCATTGTTCGGCTCCATGAAAATCAGTCCCGGACTAGCACTCCAAAGCTTCTTGCGTGGGGGTGCCAGTAAGGAAGGATGATGCTGTTTGGATTACAGGGGGGGGCAAAGAGAGGCCCAGCTCTGAGGTACGGTACTGTGCTGGTACGAGTACGGCATGATACGTCCGGAGGGAAGGTCGGGAGGAGTTCCGTTTCCACTCGAGCCCTGCGCACGCCCTCGCCAGGAACGCGATCTAGGTCCCTACCGGTACAAGTACACTGATGCAAGATCTTTGGGAATCTGCTTTCGATTTCGCTTGACATACTATCAAATATCTAGTCTCAGTTTTGCGAACTGAATCCCTTCCCTTCCCCTTGTTCCCCCTTGATTGCTAACCGCCACTACATCTCACCAGAATCCTTCCTGCTACCCTTCGCTTTGCTCGGTGGTGCCCTTACATGTGGGAGGTTCTAGATGAACGGATAGTGCCCCGCGGTCCTATTTAAGGGCAGTACAACGTTACCGAACGGTGGATCTAGGCATTCCGCCCCCGAACTCCCCCGTCTTTGTGGTCCGCTCCGATGAACATGGAATGAGTTTTGCCGTAGATAAGGCGGTGGATCGTGGTCTGTGATCTAAATGGAGTACCGGTACTCGAGTAGAATATTGAAATGGGCTTAGCAGCGCCGGACAAGGGGAGAACAGTGGTAGATCGCAACGGGAGACCAGATGGACGGGCTAACCGAAATCTAACGTTTCCCTGCATAATCTGGTTCGACATGCCCCCTATGGCCCCCGGGCGAGACCCCTCTAGTTCACTTGGCCATCTATTATTTGACCTTTTTCCTCGATTTTATCTAGTTTTTCTCTGACTAATTCTAAGGTTCCGGCTAATTTCCCGAGCTCGCCCGATGGGTGATAAGGCGGAGATGCAGGTCAAAAAGTTTCATCCAAGCTCGTGCGGGGGGGGGGCTTCGGTCGCTCACCCGAAAAATGGCAGATAGTAGTGCGGACACGATGCCCGCCAGTACTATGCCCGTAACGGGCCCGTACCATGTCCTGGTGCCTCCAGTGTCTATGGTATCAATCATATCACAGAACCCGGGGGGCCTGGTGTCGCTTGGACGTTGAAATACTCATGATCCCTGCACAGCTGTGGGACTACAACAATCTCCCCTCCCCCTCCGTGCTCCTGCCGTACGGAGATACTGGGCTGGCTCCTGCCATTCCTGTAGAGGTGCAAGAGGACACATCTGCCACAGGTTCTGCCGTGTTGGTGCTGTCACCCAACCGCCGCTCTTAGACCCAGCACACGTCAGATTTCGGGTTAACCAGTCCCTTTCTCCACAATAGCTGGGTCAACAACTCAATTTTCTTCAGCTAGTTGTGATACTGACAAGAGACACTTGCGCCGGGTTCAATACCGCCACCAAATACTAGTGCCCCCACAACCAAACCTCAAAATTGGTTGCTGCAGTTGCGGCGCGGCAAAAGGGTCGAACCCAGGGAATTGGTGATACTGGACCAGCAGATTCCTTTACCTGGTATTGATCCTGCAGGCATATTTATTCCTCCTTTTCCCGCGGCCACATCAAAACTATGTGATAGATGCCCCGCATAGTTATCCGAGGACCCTTGGGAGTTCTGTCCGTACATCTGTAGCCTCCCCCGAACGCCGGGCGAAAAATGGGTTAAACGAGAATGATAGTCTATGAAGCAGAAATGCTCACGATTTATTGTTATGATGCTTGTAGCGGCCGGGCTCGGCTTGAGGCGGAATTTTGGAGAGGGGGGCGGGTACTATCCTTCGCGGCTGTGGATTTACTGTAGGGATATAGCTTTCCCTATAGAAAGTCCCGAGATGCTGATTGGGGTGGGACTTTTCAATAGGGAAAACAGCCAACAAATCGCCTCATATTTCGGAAGATGACATGCTCTATGAGCCATGGGGGTAGGGGTTCTCATTACGATGTCTTTTTCAAAAGAAAATGAGAACAAGGCTCTGTTTAGCAAGCCACAAAGGTGGCGTTACAAAATTTAATGAAATAATTTAGCGTTGCACTTTTTTTTTTTGGTAATGACTCGACTTGCGGGCTTACTGCTGGGTCTCCGTTTCTATCACATTTATATAAGCAAGGCAGCTGCTATGGGATATGACCTTTTCTGTGCTCTTTAGTCAATGGGGTTCGAGGATTAGCAAAAATTGAATCCACCCGCGAGAAAAACGGCATTTTTTATAGTGCGGTGCGCCCGGTTGGGTCTGGCCTTTTTCGCGACCGTCCTGCCGTCGGTGTCGGCGGGGCCCTGGGGCTATCGCTTACTATCCCTGGTATCAACCCAACTATGATACTGCTGTACCCATGCGAGAAATCGTAGCCGGGGCAAAACGACCCACGATGGCGGGAATGCTACAGCTGGAGATTCACATGCTAGAAGGCTGAGAGGGCTCCTAGATATCAAGGACGAAAAGAAGCAATAGGGCCTAGGGGAGCAAAAAAAGCAAAAAGCAAAAACAACCAGCATCTATTCACGTGCTTCTCATAAGGAACAATAATAGATCTTAAACCTTCTCGACACCGCGGGCCAATGGCTCTGAGCCCAACTCGACACTGCAAGCCAATGGCTCTGAGCCCAACTCGACACCGCGGGCCAATAGCTCTGAGCCCAACACTTGAGTGTTGCTATCATTTGAGGACTCGATTGGAACCTCGTCGTTTTCCTCAACCTCTTCCGGTAGAATCAGATTCAAGAACATTGCAAGACTAATGGTTATTTGGGAAAAAGTGAGTAGTAAATCGTTAGTCACTGGCTCGGCATGGCCGTAGAGGGTACGGCATCTAGCAGGGGTTCATTGTCACTCACAAGGCGGTTATGGCAAACCCGGTCTCCATGATAAGGTTGATGGCATCCAAAAGCCCCCGCAATCCCCCACCTCCCTTGTAGGTGAAAAAGTGGCTATCAAGCCCTTCAATCAGTGGCTGATCCTCCATTCCAGAAGGGCAAGAAGGAAATCTTACTCAAACCATGTCGGGACGAGGGTAGCCCCGTATCTATAGTATCATATGATATCCCGTAAGTCTTCATTTTTCTTTCAACGGGAAGGATGCAGATTAATTTACCCCAATGCAAGAGCTGCTGTCAGAATGAATCGGTCTAGAAAAATTTGAGCGTTAATTTGAGAGACTAAGCGATTGAAACTTCAATGGCGGAGCAAGACAAGTTGAGGGGTAGGGCAAGTGTGAGAGGGAAATGGG
>Ga0307509_10005757_pt1 | contig 17044 bp, 15 predicted proteins | sample 10_EM_MG_FD_202245 | JGI IMG/M metagenome (GOLD analysis project Ga0307509, IMG submission 202245) | Populus trichocarpa ectomycorrhiza microbial communities from riparian zone in the Pacific Northwest, United States - 10_EM | ecosystem: Host-associated > Plants > Roots > Unclassified | place... | reverse complement strand
AATCAACAGCCCCTCAATACAAGTTGATAGAATATCCTGGAGAGGATAATATGCGGTGGAAATACGATTACCTGATGGATAAGTTGCATCCAATACCGGTATTGTGGCATGTGGTCATGTAATATCACTCACTTTGTGAACCAAAAATGGTTCGATACTCAAGAACCTATTTCGACCACCCCTAATCTAAGCGAGGCACTATCTCCACCATATAATTCATGGAAACAATAAGTTTAATTAAGAAAAGCTTTATTTGAACGTAATATATGGTGATAAAAATAGCATATCCTATTGCTTGGCAGGCCTGGTCAGACCGGTCTTGGTCAAGTCGGTTTCCATAATCCTGACTGTCTAGTCGGTCTAATTTCCACCATTGGACTGGACTTGACTTTCGACCTGACTAGCTAGTCCAGTCCAGTCTTTCGCCGACCATTCGGAACCCTGCCCATACCTATGAAACTTATTAAAAGATATGTTTACATACTGTCCAATGTCGTCAACTCATATCTTCTATTGGGAAACGGCATTTTGTCGCTAAGGGGCAATTGGTTGGGAAGGTACTGGTAGAGGTGTTACTATACCTCGCTAAATGCCAAAGTGTAAAGTGGAACTTCACCTTTTCCCACGACTGATGCCAATGGCGACACGGGTGATCGCAAGGTGGGGGGGATGATGGGAAGATGGGGCGACCGGAGTTGCAGCTCTGGGGGCACAGAGCTATTGTGAAAGGTGCTTGATAGTACAGTGTAGTGAAGTGAAAAGTTCTTTCCCGGTGTGCGTTGCTAGTTCCTCCAGTGGAACGCACCGTAACTTTCGTTGTCAGTGCCGGGAATACTTCCACGTGCCGCTATTCTGCTGGTGCTCTCACCAAATATTCTGCTCAAGAAAGTAACTTATTCTTCGCAAAGACACGCGAATATTCTGGGCTGGAGTAGCCGCTACAAAGTGCAGGGCACACCCGGGTGTAACCCTACAGCTATCACAATACCGACGGTCACGGTCTCACCTAAATTTGCCCCCTCTGATGCGCTTAACCCACATTGGCCGCAGCAGGCTGCTCTCCAACGTTAAGCATTGCCTGGCCCTGGCCAAACTCTGGACAGCGAAGGGTGCGGAATGATATACTTTACAAAAGAGCGGAATGTCTAGATATGCCCAATATCTCGGGGCCTCTTGCCCATCGCAATGCTCGAAGACGACGAGAAACTCACCACTACAACCCTGCACAAACCTGGTGGTCAAGAATTATCCGTAACTTAAGACATTAACTTACCCCTCATAATTGCACTTACGGTCAGAAATCAGACAATGGGCCAGGTTTCGGAACAGTGCTGTCCATCTGTCTTGGAGGTAAGACCGGACGGACTGCGCGTGGTGGTCTTTTCTTCTGCGAGTCCATGGACAGACTAGGGAAGGTGGAGTTAGGACCAGGCCCTCTCCTGGGTCTGGTAGGGCCCTGTGATGTTTTCCTGATGCATCTCTTTGGCTGGTGTGCTCTGGGACTTCATGTTCATGATTTGATCCCCCTCCTAGTTTATGATCATGCGTGTCATGTGCCATTTGCATAAATTAATAAGGAAGGAAGAATACATCTTTAAGAAATAAAAAAGCCTAAGCTGTTTGCCAAATTAGCACTCAAAAACCAGCGTCTTCAAGGCTGTGAGCATACCCTCTTTGGAGAGAACACTGGGAGTATGGTCACCCGGGTGTTCTAACATTTGTTGCTGATGTCAGGATCGGGGTGAGTGGCAACTAAGTTTCCCGGTAAGACTTCTGGAGAATCCCAGGCAGTGTGCTGCAAGTCGACTTCTTTTACATTTGTTCTTTCGCTTTGCTGCAACATCTCGGAGCCTATAGTTAAAGTGAAAGACTTCTGGAAGTATTTCAATGAAAAAATAAGGATTATAGCAGAATGATTGGTTCAGTGTCTTAATACTTGGAGCACTTGATGATTTATCTCCCTTCACCCACCCCATTCCACAGGTATATCGTTTATTGTTTTCGGTTATAAAGTATCACCATATGACTCATAGTTTGAGTGCAGCGGCTGGCCGTCCTCCTCTTTTTTTTCGCATGTGGCCAGCCATCCTTCCTAATACCTCCCGTTTATCGCCTCTCCCCTCTGCGATCCCCCATACCCTACAGTCCTTACCTAAACCATATCATCCGCGGATACCCCCTATAATCGCCATCTCAATCCCGACCATCATACCAGCCCCCCTGCCCTCAGCCTAAGCAGGCGCTTTCCCGTTTCTCTCTTATACTTATAAAGGCCTATAGTGTAGGGGCCATGCGTCGCAGCCTAGCCCCCCAGTCTGAGTAATTTGCCCTATACAGGACGCGGGCTCGCGCCCCCGCCCCGTCTTCTTGAAATTACCCCTGCCCCCCTTGTAGGGCCCCTGGACTGTGCGGAATACTGCAATGGGTGATTATGTGTGCTGAGTTCAGAATTGTTGAGGTTTACGAGAACTAAAGTGACCGCCCGTAACCAAAAGAGGACTTCTTTTACCTTGTTTTGAGGGTAAACTATATCTCCACTATGGGCCAGTATATAAACCCCCACCGAACATCTTGCAGTCGCTTTCTCCTTCACAGGTATCATACAACAACCGTTTCCAACACTTCAACAAACCTTGAAAAAGTATTACACTATTATCAATCAAAATGAATCCACTCACCAAAGCAGTGGTCAAACAAATATCCGCTCACAAACTCACAAACAAACTAGTCGTCAATGGAATTGGCTGTGGTATTGGGCTCAATCGCAGGTTTCATACAACTCAGGCAAGATATCTTGGGATTTCCAATGCTGAATTACTTCTACTAACCAGCTTTCTCAGAGGAAAACACTTTACGAAAATATGTCATCCCGGTTCGCGGGAAACAACAAACCTCGCCAGAACAATCTACCCTATGCGACACGAATAGCGTTTTCCAGCATGAATACCCAGCGTATGAATCGCTCTTCTGCGGTTGAAAATGTATGTTCTCAAGAAGGGCCGGGAATAGGTTGTTGAACAATAATACTAAAATCTATCAGGATCGCGTAAATTACGCTAGTCAACTTAGTTTGTCCTTTGTTTATCCTTAATTAGGTTGGAGACTAAGATCAATTTAGGGTTCGCAGAAATGGAAAGCAAAATGCGGGAAGAGGCTCGCCTCAGGGAGAAGGTAAGTGCTGGATTTTTGAGCTTGAGTAAATCTACTAATATGCAATAAGGCAGAATGGAGGCTTGAATTTGTAGCTTTGGTTATTGTTTTATTGTACCTGGACCTGGTATAATGTGACCCCCTTTACAATTTACCTAATTTATTACTGACATTTGACAAAGCTCATAGGCCTCGGCATTTATGTGCTTTTTGAGGATCCTACCGGCAGGGACGTGAAGGAGGGCTAGTTTTGCTTTTCTAGGCATGTCTCTGAGAGAAAACCTAATGGTGTTGCCAGAATGGTTTATAGAATCCAATACTGTTTGCTCTGTTAGCTCTACGATATGTTGAGATGCGGCTACCTACTTAGGTCGTGTCTTTGGGTTAGTGTAGTGCATGTCCATATGTGCGATTAGGTCTATCATTGGCTGTGCGGGAGTGGGCTTGGCATTGGTGTTTCTCCTTAAATAGTCTTCTCTCTTGTATATCTAGTCTATAACGAACATCTCACCTCACATACGATATAGCATCCCTTCGTTCGTACTCCAAATATCACGGAAGATTACTCGCGTTGTGTGCCATAGCGCAGACAGCGACGCATGATTAACCATTCTTGCAACATAGTAGCGAACACACCATGCCATAAAAGAGGGACTAAACAATCAAACAAAACCCAAAAAAAATAAGGAATTAAATGCCAGAGGCACCTATTCTTGAGTTATCCCTTGAGTTGGCAATAACTTACTTTGGTAGTTGTGATAGGAAATACCTCGCTCCCTGCAAGTAGTGTATTGCTCAGAATACCACAATATGGGTGCTACTCAGTATGGCCATGATATAAGCATGAAATTCCACGTATATTTTCTCCCGACTATCTGAGTAAGTTAGTGCTGCACATTCTGATTTCGTCACCTCCCCTTTTTCTCCCCCTCCATGACTCTTAGTAATCTTTCACAGTCACAATTCCGCTTATAGATAACACCCGAGTTAAGTGCAGAACTCGCTTTCATTTCGTGAATACGAAAGAAGGGATACAGGCAACAATGACTCAGCTTTCATGTTATGTTAAGCCGGATGACGGGCGCATGAGTTTTCGGCTGTGAATCAGCCGACACACACAAAAGATCCATACCCCAAATACAGGGGTGGCTGTTGCCTCGGCTTGGCGGACAGGGGCTTCTATGTAAGTCAGGTTTTGTCTTCTCTCACGCTTTCCTTCTTTTCCCTCCCTAGAGGACGAAAATATGACGACAAAAGCGATGAAGAAACGGCAACGAGGATCGCGTAGTTTGAAGAACGAAAATTGGACCTGTACTTAAGCTGGTCGGACAACCTGCTGGATTGGACTTTCTTTGTGACGGGAATTTTCTGGTCTTGTGTGGTATGCCGGAGTGGTTTTGCGACATAGCATAGTGAGTTTCAGTTGATAGTGACTTGTGTAGTTTTATTTTCTACTTGAAGGTTCTTTGAAACTGACAGTTGTTTTCACGTACTTCTCCCCTGCTGTAAAGTAGAAACTATTCAACTGATTCTCTTGTTCTCAGTACTGCTCTGAATACTACATAATCAGCACTGCTCAGCATAGCCAGTACGGAAACAAGAGTGACCGCGTATATTTGCTCCCAGATAGTAAAATAGGGTAAGGTTCAACACCCAGAACGAGGCTAGCCAGGAGATAAACAAAATGGGTCGTGATGGGCACCGGAAAAATACACTGTCGGCCGTGGACCGACCGCACTTCGCAGAACGCTAAGCAGCCATGAATTTCGGCCACAAGGTAAGGGATACTGTAGTTATCACAATTATTCCTAACTTTGCTCTCTTTAGTTACTTCACGATCCACTACCAGCCGTGCCCGCCCTTAGCGCGAGTGCCTGAAAACGAACCAAGGGATGATTGGATTCGGGAGTAAGGGGGCAGGGTTGCTGTGGTGGTGGTGGTGGAAGCTTGCAGCGCCAAATGGTCAGTTACTTTTGCTAATGTGCAATATACTAGCCCATTACTGACTAGCCATTGCTGATTGCCACACTACGGCAACGCTAAAAAAAGTCCTGAAATTCGGCATCGAATGAAGGGTTAATGCCAGGTACTGCTGGACGCTTGAATACGGTAGCCCGTCTATAATTTTCAGAAATTGTCATGGGCCGGGTAGCAGGTTTCATAGCCGCAAAAAGTGGCAGAGACGGTGGATAAGGGTTCGTTTGTTAGTTAGTGGGGAAGACTTCATGGGAGGACGGAAGTTGATGGTGGATTTTCCTTTGTCGTTGTTAAGGGTTTTGTTTTTCATCATCGCCGTCTTCTTTCCGCGAGTTGAGCATTGGGGTTTATTGAAACTACCGGTGTTTGTCTTTCATCTTCAATTATCAGTTTTTAGTTTGGTTTCGTTTATCTTGCTGGTGATCTTCGCCTGTACTACCAATAGCCAAGATTGCCAATACCCACAAAAGACCGCCTCCCGTGGAAGAGCCACGACAGTACTGCACTTGCATTTTCATCGTGCATTCGGAATCAGGTAATATTAAAGATTTATCTAATAACACTATGACCAAAAATGGCTAGTTGTAGTTACTTATTCCTTACATCATATATTCCGGTACCAGGCCAAGTTTCTTCTCTATTATCTTTTAGTTCACACTTCGCTTCAAGGTTGGGCTCCCATTTTAGAAGAGCCATCATGAGCCTATAAAAAGTATAGTGTTTGTGCTCTTTGAAAAATGGCAGTGAACAGTGCCAGTAGCCTGTGAAGCCCATGTATGAGAATGAACTCATACTTTAAAATCTATCGCCGGGCTTGAGAAAAGGGGCATCAAGGCTACTCTACACAGTGAATGAACACCTTCCCTCATCCTACCGTCACAAATGTTGTCACTATTTTCATAATGATTATTACTCACTGGTCTGAAAACACTAATTTCAAATTACAATTTGCCAGTCATGATTTTAGATCAGAGGCGGCCTCTCAATCACCGTGCACCAAAAAGGCACTTTGGCGCTAACACTCAAGTAAAAAAAATTCTCGCTGATCCAAAAATACTCCAGCGGGGCTAGGCAGCAACAGATCAACACTGCATCTCCATCGTGTATTCAAAATTCTGAATTGGGGACTAGTATCATACTACGTATATTGGACACTAGTAGGAGTACCAGTCCCAAAAGGGGGTTCTGAAAAGGGACAAAAACTAGGCTCCAGTCCATAACCCGATTAATTATTTTCACAATACTCAAGTCGCCGGATTGCTGTGTCACTTCCAATTATGGAATCGCTCATCCTCGGGTATTTTGGCCAATAAAATTTGTTGGGAAGCAATAGTTACGTGCTAGCTCAGAAAGCTCAGAACCCCAAGAACCAAGACTGCCGTACCTTGGCTTCAGACTCTGGCAAGGCAACCTGAGTGAGCAGCGAACTGCCCAACCAACCAGCCAAAATCGTCTGTGCAAGAGAGCTCACTATGCCACAGGGTCCTGGATCTTCCAGTCATATTCCACTTCTAAAGAGAGCTGTGGTTTTTGCCCTCAATTGGCATGCGGGACTTAGTTTTGAAACGATAGCCATTAAGGTTCACTTTAATGCAAGGACTGCAAGGAGAATTGTTAATCGAGCAAAAGTATAAACAGGTTCTCCTGAATAAGCACTGCTGGGTAGTAACTAATCTTCATAAGCTTTCTCACATTCTCGCACACACAGAATACATGTAACTAGAGTTGTGGTCTTGTTTTAAGGTGTCTTTTCCCATTTCACCAGTGATATAATAGTGATAATTTGGTGGATTTTATTGGTTAAATTATGCGAGGATGAGCGATTGCATAATTGGAAGTGACACAGCAATCCGGCGACTTGAGTAGATGCAGTTGGGATGCGGGAAAACTACAAACAAGGAGCAGCGTGAGAACCGGAATAACTGTACCTCGCGCTAAGACGCCTGAAATTCCCTCTCTTGGATAGGGGTTCGAGAGCACTGCGAAAACTGGCCCCTTCAGCCCCGGACTTATGACAAAAAATATCAAAAAAATAGTTGACCTTACCAGCAAAGGCAACTCCAACGTCTAAAAGTCTGGTTCAATTATTCCAGTTCTTACGGTACGATAAAAAGAAATATCCTCCTTCCGTCTGGCCTTCTTTTCAAAAGTTTCGCTGCCAGCCGAATCCCTGTTGGCCTTTAATCCCACCCTCTCCCCACGGTCGGCCAACTTTGCCACAAAGCCCCTCCCTAGCATTTGTAGATGGTGCGCCCATCCCCCAATACTTCATCGTAAATTAGTAAGTCTTCTCCAACTCTTTTCCTCGTCTCCTGGTTCCCAGCTGGACTTCAGCTCTCATGATTATCTTGCTCTGAGCACAGTTAGTCTTCAGTTCTAGCATAGTTTAGCCGGTAATCTTTTGCCCTTTCTGAATGACTGGCTTTTAGACCGCCTTCAAGCCAACAATTCTTGTTACTTCAACTTGAGTTCATTTATGTCGCCACTACCACCACTATTGTTCCTGTAAATTATCGCTATTATTTCCCGATGACATCGCTAATCTAATTTTATCCCATTTCGGTTGCGGAACACAGCTAATAGCTACCTGATTCCGAATACACGATCAGGACATAGGTATCCGTGAACTGAGGATGTCCCCCGGTCCTCAAGACCAAAAATTATAATGTAATCAACAAGTGGAAAGAGCAGTCCTTGCCAATTCTTATACCTTCTTAAGAGAAATTGCGGATAAGTGGAATATCATAAAAATAGCCTAAGATGGATAGAGAGTCTTGCGGTCCTTATTCCTTCTATGCCAGCAGCGTCCTATATATACACAAAACTCTCGTACCATAAACTCTTTTCTTCTCCATCGTTCAAGTCTTTTCTTCCATCACCGTCTCTTGCCTTCCAAACCACGCCCTCAACTTTCCAACACATTTCCTCCTTCAATCCCTTCGTCCTTTTCAACTATCATACTTACAAACTTTTCCTGAATGCTCCTTCCCAAACTTTCCTGATACCTTTCTGATACTTTTGCCTGTTTCGCTACCATCAAAGTGTGACACTCGTCCGTTTCATCCGCTAGCTAACACTAGTTCCAAACCTTTAGTACCCCTAGTCTGATTCATGAATCCTCACAAAACATCTCGGCTGCACCTAACCATTCGTCCTTATAAGTCATCGCTTCAACTTCCAAACTTCCAAACACTTTCCAAACAAAAACTATCCTGATCCAAACCTTCGGTGTAGTACCAGTGTTGTAGATATGGAACCTTCGTGAACATTCCAACAGAATATGAATGACCCAATACACGAAAACCGACCCGTACTCAAGCACTAGTATGATACACCCCGAGGACAAAAGTGGATGTGTTCTTGTGAAACGCAACCATCGCTAAAAAAAAACACCCCAAAACTTGCGCGACAAGAATAATCTCCAATGCCCACCACACCACATACAAACACACGCCAAACAAACAATACCCAGAAGGATGCAGAGGCATTGCTCTACCTGTCACGAACCCGGGCTGATACGCTTATGAAGGTGGATTTAAGCGGGAGTCTGTTACAGCAGAGCGGGCGCACCGCAGGCCACCACCTCGGTCATCCGGCGGCCACCATCGGCAGGGTTCCGAATAGTCCGACCGGTCAAGTCTTGGAGGCAGGACTAGGCTGGTCAGTCCTTGTTGATGTCGATGACTAGACCCGACTAACTCTGGTGGTCCGGACTGGTCTGCACTGGTCCCAGACCAGTCTTTATAAAAGATCTCAAGAGAGTCGGAATGGCACTCAGGCCAACACTCTCTAAGAATACAAGTATAGCTATAGTAGGATCTTAGGGCGCTTGCCACATTATATATCAACAACCCCTCAATCCAAGTCGATTGAGCATCCTGGAGAGGAGAGCATATGGCGGAAATTCGATTACGGGATGCATAAGTTGCATCTAATACCGGTATTGTAGTCGGTGGTCATGTAATATCACTCACTTGGTGCACGGAAAAAAGTTCCATATTTGACAACCTATTTTTCCCCATTCCTAATCCAAGCGAGGCACCATCTCCACTGTATAATTGATGGAAACAATAAGTTTAATAAAGAAAAGCTTTATTTGAATGAAATATATTCTGGTAAAAATAGTAAATCTGTCAAAGGGCCGTGCATAGACTATTGCTTAGCGGGCTTGGTCAGACCAGTCCTGGCCGAGTCGGTTCCGATAACCTTGACTATCCAGTCGGTCTAATTTCCACTGTTAGACTAGACTTGACTTTCGACCGGACTAGCTAGTCCAGTCCAGTCTTCCGCCGACCATTCGGAACCCTGACCATCGGCTGAGATAGAGCTGTTGTGTATGTGACCAGAAGCTTGGTAAGAGACTCTATCTTCTTTGCTGGGACCGTGAGTTCCAGGAGGTACTTAAATTGGGCATGCCAGGACTCCGCGCCGGGGGTCCGTAGAAGAGTGGTTGTGGTAGTTGGTGCTTTGCATGTTTTATTCTTAATGCGAAGATTCATGCACTTTTGTCCTCTAGTAGATTAAACTGACCCCAGTTCTTTTATTTTCCTCTCCCAGTTCAGTGAAGTACTGGAAGATACAGTACCGAAATCTCTCCACAAAATGCCTCATTCCGCGTTTGTCCCATAACACCTGTGAGTGAGGTCCGAGATCCAATAGCGAAATTATTTGGCAATTGTTGCAGTTTCCCCTCCACAGTAAGGTAATCATTTGAGCCAGATACCGAGGACAATCTGATCATAGGAATTTCCCAGGCATCGAGGTAGTGTGCCCGAGTGTGTATAAAATTTGTACCAATTTTCCGAAAGCCATAAGAATACATTAAAATACAAGCTAACAGGAAAGATAAGTGTAAACGAAAACCCGAAAACTAATATGAACCCAGAGTACCGCTTTGGTGCTAGCTATCATGTTCCACGGACGGAGGCATTGGTTGGAATATCGCTGCCCTTGTCGTGGCCGATCGTTGCTACCGATATATGATATATCCTGCGATGACAATGAGGGACGCTAAAGTCGAGGTAGTAGGGTGGCGGGTGGGCAACAGAGAACGCGAGCTGTAGCGAGCTCAGTGGAATTGTTGTTGCCAGGGGGATAGGTGTTGATATATATGCCGAGGGTTCTTGGGCCTGTGAGCAGGGGCCACGATGTTCGGTCGTGCTAAGGATTCGGCTAAACCTTTTTTCCCACCTCCCCAGGCGGTGCTGCTTACCAGTTTTAGCGGCAACCGGAAGGCTTCCCAAAATTGGCCATGGGTTTTTCCAACCCGGCATCTTGATGTCGGAGGTGGCGCCAACAAGAATCTGAATCCCAACGGTAAACGAACGGGAGCCCCAACAACAGAAAGTCTGAGAGCTGCCACCTTACTTTTTTGACAGGAGGCAAGAGACAGAATCCCCACGCGTGATCCACTTGGTATAGTATCCCACTGCTGGACTACGGGTATTAGCTCACTTAGGCGATAATCCATCATCCTGGAAGTTTGACTATCAAACTTAATCAAAGTGCAAGGTTGGATATCAATAACATGTCATCGTCCAGAGTTATACGTTTGGTAATCGGCTAATAGCACCAGCACAAAAAAGTTTGGAACTTTACCCATCACTTCTCTGGGGTGCGGTGGGTGGTGGGAGGTCCATTCCCTGGGGGTGCATGCTGCGGCCGGGGTATATATGTCTTCTCCTATCTTCCCATCATCCTATCCTCCCATCCTCTCATCGATCGCGACACAGGTACTTGCTTCTGGACTTATGTTTTCTGTGCCATTTCACATACCCCAATGTTAACAAAAGAAAGAAAAAGATCACAACTTCCATAGCTCATAGCATCCGAGCATCCCCTGCATTTATACTTCTTCCCAGCTCTTCTGTGCGCGCGATTATCCGAGCACCCCACGCCCCCTAGCGCCGCACTGATCAAAGGGGCTGTACCGAAGAAACGCGCATATCCGAAGCCTTTGTCCACTTTTTGTAAAATTCAGGCCGAGTGAAGGGAGTAGAATGTGTAAAGTAATCGGTGGAGAGATGGATCGGAATTGGGTAATTCGTTTTTGGGGCACGTAATAGACGTTCCAATTCGCATAACATTTCTAGCCTGATGATCGGGTCCTTTATCATAGGATCCGGCTTCCCTAATGCCATGCCAGTGTGGGTGAACACTCGATCACGACCCATACGGGGGAAGAAAACTTTCGCTGACAGAAACACAAAAGAAACATTGAGATGCAAGGAGATAATTTCGAATGAGACGAAGGAAGGCGCAGTAGAGCGTTTCATGAAAGCACTAACAATAAAGAATAAGATGGGGGGTTGGAACAACCCATTGCCAATTGGGCAAAGGATGGGGGAGATCGCCGGAGCAGACTAGAGTAGAAGTGTCTCGGAGGTCGATGGAAAAAGGTATAACCGAGCACTCATGCAGCAGGGGGTCATAGCTCCACCCTGGCGGGTCCGTGAGCTTCCTATAATACCCATCAGCTCTCAACTCCATCGAACGCGTACTCCTATCCAAAAACACGAGATCTTCCCAAAACCCCAGATCCTCAAACCTCCCTACAGCTCGCGTCTTTTGCCGCCCGCCCGCCACCCCTCTCAACACTAGAAGCGCCCCCATTGTCAGCCAGGATATACCAGTGCCAACGACCTCGAGCGACAAGGGTAGTAATCAACTGACTCCAATGCGTCCTAGAGTGGAAAATGGACGACACTAATACGGACGAAGGAAAAGGGTTAGGTTTTTTGTGTGGCAGGTTCTAGCTTGGTGTTGATTTGTTCTTTCTTTCTTTCTCTCCTTCTCACAGTAAATAGGATATAATGTATACGTTCATAGCTTTGGAAAATTGGGTTAACGTCAATGACTGGGAAGTGTCACAGCACCTAGAAGTGTCACACATGGCAACCATGAAAACCACAACTAAAAAATACAACAGCTGAACCAATTCTTAACCAAATTGGACCAAACAAGGTGATATCAATTGAGAAAGGAGAGGAGAGCTAATTTATGCCTGAAAAATAAAAAAAGAAGATTCTGCAGAAAGGGACACCAGAGAAAAGAGAGAAAAATTACTTAAAACTGCAAGAAAGAAAATAGGACAAGTTAAGATACAGCAGCATGCAAACCCATTTACAAACTGGATGTAGGTAATCTGCTACTGGCAGAGAAAATATAGAAAATTATAGTTGGCTGTAATTGAAGTCTAAAGTGTGCTGAAACCTCTGGGAAATAGGTCAATTTCATAGCAAAGTGATAAAAATATTGAAACTCTGACAGAAGTTAAGGGACACAGCTTCAGGGATAAGGAGTTAACTATAGGTATGGCCCAAGGTCTGTGTACTCAGTGTATAATGATTAATGAGACTTTCTTGTTTCATAGTAGTAGTGAAGCTGGTGTTTTGATATGTTTAATAGGTTATAATATAAGAAGTTTTCTTGCAGGTTGTATCTTAGGCAATTGCATCTGTGATGAAAATTACATAAGAATGGTTGAATAATACTTACATACAATTCCAGTGAAAGAAATATTCATTTGTACTTACTTTATTGGTACTACTTTACAAGAAAAAGATTTACCAAGAGTGTAATTCAAAATTCATCACATTGAATCTAGTATTTTCGTACTCAAACCTTTCTAATCACACTATGCCTTTTCCTTGTTATATTGTAGTAAAAATATTAACTCTCACAAGTTTAGTTAACCTTAGATAACTACATTTCCACATTGTATACCACTTTGCCTAGCCTCTTTAATTTTACATATATATATTGTTCCACTAACTTTAGCAATTCTCTATTAAATATTATTAAGAAAAATCTATCAACTATATGCCTGTTCCTGGTAATATAATATTTGTTATTCTACTAATACTTCTATAAAAACACTAGCCACTACTATGTACTATAGTAGAAATTACTAAGTAGTTGTAGTAAATAGTGTAACTATTAAACTATATTGCTAAAAGGGCAACTATAGAAGTGTTTCTTTTTTCAATATGGTTAAGACATATTCTCAAGTGATGAGTAAGTGATTTGAGAATATAAACAACTTGTAGTTGTGAAATCTGTAATAGAACTTCTTATATTGTTATATATTGAAAATATAATAACAACAGCTCCATTACGACTAAATTATAGCATATCCTGATCAATTGTAATATTTTAAGTACACTGACCTTGGGCCATACCAGTATTGCACTTCTTATCTGCTGAGCTGTCTTCCTTAACCTCTGAGTGCATTTCTCTCCTTTTTATCGTTTTACTATTATGTTAACGTACTTTTTTTTTTCCGAAGGTTTCCGCACACTTTAGACTTCAATTACAGCCAACTATAATTTTCTATATTTTCTCTGCCAGTAGCAGATTACCTATATTGACTTTGCAAATGGGCTTGCATGCTGCTGTATCTTAACTTGTCCTACTTTCTTTCTTGCAGTTTTAAGTCATTTTTCTCTCTTTTTTCTGGTATCCCTTTCTGCAGAATCTTCTTTTTTTATTTTTCAGGCATAAATTAGCTCTCCTCTCCTTTCTCAATTGATATCACATTGTTTGGTCCAATTTGGTTAAGAATTGGTTGAGTTGTTGTATTTTTTAGTTGTGGTTTTCATGGTTGCCATGTGTGACACTTTTAGGTGCTGTGACACTTCCCGGTGATTGACATGAAACGATATCAAGCATACGGGGACAAAATTCCAACAATTTTAGACTTGGACGGCGAAACGATAATATGGAAACAACGCAACGAAACGCTAAAACGCCAAAGCACTCATGCCTAAAAAATCGCACTCCGGAGTGGGGAAAAAGTCTTCACTAACTTGGCAACAACCACAGTCTCACCAAACAACTTCAAGATGCTCGATGCTCAGCCCTCTAACTAACTATTGGCGATCAAAGGAGGATGTATCAATCATTAAGACATCATATCCATCCATCAGGCACGACACTACCCCATGGGAGTCTCTCCTTCCCTCCCAGACACTCCCGGCTAACTAAAAGGAAAACAAACACTTTCCCCACCCCCGGCCTTCCAGCTCTTTTACGCTGCCTTATAGTGCTTCTACTTTTCTCTCGGCTTTTTTCCCGGTTTTCCCGAAAGCCGCACGATCCCAAAACTATCACGCATTCCTGCATTCGCAATGTTTTCCCGAACGTATAAACCAAACGCCCAAAGCCGAAGCCATATGCCCAAATCCTCAGCGCATATCCAAAGCCACAAACAAGCATTCTCCCGGAAGCTATCTGAGCAAAGAAAGTATCGTGAGAGTATGGCGAGCAGTACTATTTTCAACAGTCCAAACTAGAAGGGGATAGGCAGAACGTGATATTGTGCTGGCGCGTGATATCCTTAACATGCCCGCAGCATCAAATACTTCCAACGTAGGTGGCTGCATGGAAGTAAGCCTGATTTCTTTACGATTGGAAAATAAGGTCTATCGTTTCTTTGAAAAGCATGTATTTATTCTGTATCGGTACCACTACAATAGCATCACTCAACATTCCTAGACAGACTGGTCTGGGGCTGGTCCCAGACCTAACGCGACCAATGGAGCAGGGCCAGTCAAGTCATTAACATCAAGGAGGACTCACTAAACGGTCATGTCCTCAAGACCAAATGAGTCGAACTACTCAAAACCCTGGTCGGTAGCCACAACTTGTACTCCTGGAAAAAAGTACATGAGGGACTAACCTCAACAATTCCACAACATAAATCCTGCGAGCCGTGAGAAAAAGTGGAGTTCACACAGGCCTGTCGGCAACTACAGCAGCCAACTGACTTCCGCCTTCTAAAGTGAGAATGAATGTGCCCATACCTATGAAACTTATGAGAAGATATGTTTACCTACTGTCCAATGTTGTCAACTCATATCTTCTATTAGAAAACGGCATCTTGTCGCTAAGGGGTAATTGGTTGGGAAGGTGCGGGTAGAGGTGTTACTATACTTCGCGAAAGGTCGAAGCATAAAGTGGATCTCCACTTTTCCCACGACTGATTCCAATAGCGACACGAGTGATCGCGAAGGAGAAAACCGCAATGGGAAAATAGTGCAACCAGGGTTGGAGCTTGGGAAGCACAGAGCTATTGTGAATGGTGCTTGATAGTACAGTGTCGTGAGGTGGGAGCTTCTGTCCAGGTGTGCGTTGCTAGTTCCTACTGCGAAACGCCCAATAACTTTGATAGTCACTGCCAAGAATACCTCCGCCTGCAGCTATTTTACTGGTTCTCTCACCAAAGGTTCTGCTCAAGAAAGTAACTTATGGGGGTATGTGAATATTTTGTGCTGGAGTAGCCGCTATAAAGTGTAGGGCACACCCGAGTTTGACCCTATAGCTATCACAATACCGACGGCCACGGTCTCACCTAAATTTGCCCCCTCTGATTCACTTGAGCTACATCGGCCATAGTAGGCAGCTCTCCAATGTTAAGCACGGCCTGACCTTGGCCAACCTCTAGGCAGTCAAGAGACCTGAATAATATACTTCACAAAAGAGTGGAAGGTCTAGATGTGCCCAATATCACGCGGCCTCTTGTCCATCTTAATGCTCGAACACGGTGGGAAACCCACCACTACCCTGCACGCACTTCGCGGTCAAGAATGATCCGTAACTTAAGACACTACCCCGCATAATTGCAGTCACAATCAGAAATCAATCAATGGGCCGGGTTTCGGAACAGTCAGGGTTGTGAATAGTCCGACCGGTCAAGTCTTGGAGGCGGGACCGGGGTGGCCAGTCCTGGTGATGGCGATGACTGGACCCGACTAACTTGGGTGGTCCGGTCCGGTTTGAACTCGTCCCAGACCAGTCTTTATAAAAGATCGCATGAGTCTGAATGGCACCAAGCCCCAGGCCAACACTCGCTAAGAATAGAAGTATAGCCTCCGGTATACTAGGATCTTAAATTCGCTTGTCAGGCTATGAATCAACAGCCCCTCAATACAAGTTGATAGAATATCCTGGAGAAGGATAATATGAGGTGGAAATACGATTACCTGATGGATAAGTCGCATCCAATACCGGTATTGTGGCATGTGGTCATGTAATATCACTCACTTAGTGCACCAAAAATGGTTCGATACGCAGGAACTATTTTCGCCACCCCTAATCTAAGCGAGGCACTATCTCCACCCTATAATTCATGGAAACAATAAGTTTAATTAAGAAAAGCTTTATTTAAACGTAATATATAGTGATAAAAATAGCATATCCTATTGCTTGGCAGGCCTGGTCAGACCAGTCTTGGTCAAGTCGGTTTCCATAATCCTGACTGTCCGGTCGGTCTAATTTCCACCATTGGACTAGACTTGACTTTCGACCTGACTATCTAGTCCAGTCCAGTCTTCCGCCGACCATTCGGAACCCTGGGGACAGTCTTGTCGGTGTGGCCTGGAGGTAAGACCGGACGGACGGCCAGTGGGGGTAAGTCCTTTTCCTAGTCCATGGACAAACTAGGGCAGGTGGAAATTGGACACCCTACTGGGTCTGGTAGGGCCCTACGATGTTTTCCAGATGCATCTCTTTCGCTGGTGTGCTCTGGGACTTCAGGTTCATGATTTGATCTCCCTCATAGTTTATGATAACGCGTGTCATGTGCCATATGTGTAAATACAGAAGAAATAATACATCTTCAAATAATAAAAATCTAAAGGTGTTTGCCAATGTAGAACTCAAAAGGCACCATCTTCAAAGCTGTGAGCATACCCTCTGCGGAAAGAACACTAGGAGTAACCGTGCCAAGGTTGCGGCCGTGGCCGCAACCCCCGGATGTTCGCAGGCTCACAACCTGGGACACTCTAAAGCGTGCCTGCCAGCTCAACACAACTTTGCGGCTCAACACAACTTTGTGGCTTACCATACAAACTCTGTGGCTCAACACCACTTTATGGTGCAACGCAACTTAGTGACCCAGGATAAATTTGTTACTCAG
>Ga0307509_10005756_pt1 | contig 17054 bp, 22 predicted proteins | sample 10_EM_MG_FD_202245 | JGI IMG/M metagenome (GOLD analysis project Ga0307509, IMG submission 202245) | Populus trichocarpa ectomycorrhiza microbial communities from riparian zone in the Pacific Northwest, United States - 10_EM | ecosystem: Host-associated > Plants > Roots > Unclassified | place... | reverse complement strand
GCCCCGCCGCGCGGGCCCGCGGGCCGCGGCGGGTGGTCATCACCCGAATCATTTCGAGGGCTTTCGGAGAGCGGTTCTGGATTTGGCCACGGGTTGGGCAAGTCATGCGGGCTTGAAGGGGGAGGAGTATTCGATACAGGAGGAGGTGTGATTGTATGCGCTACTGTGGAGCTAGCAATATCTGAGGGTGATGGTTCGGCCGTCGGTGGTGACGGCGGCACATCTTGACTTTCAGTTGTTGGCTGAGAGCTACTGTCTTCTGAGCCGTTCTGGACTTGCTGCTCAGCTTCTCGCCGCTGCTGGGCCTCGTGTTCAAGCAATGATAGTCTCATGGCTTCCATCATCATCAACTAGGATGAGACAACCCAATTGTCAGTGTGGTGAAAAAACTTGAGAGGTGACGGAACCCACCTCCTCCAGATCTCGACCACCGAAACCCATGTTACCAAGGAAACTATTGAGGTCCTGTTGTTGCTGTTGTCGTCGTCTTGAGCGTCGACCTCCGCTACCATCTCCTTCTGTGCCGGCGCCCTCCACGGCAATGGGGTGAATTCTTCCACTAGTGATACCCACCGGAACGAGGCGGTCTCCGACCTGCCTCATGATTATCCGTCGATTCGCGCGGCGTGCAGCAGCAGCTTGGACTGCCGCCAACTTTGCCTCCCAGTCGGGATGGGTTTGATCTGAGTGGTCGGTATGAGGACGCTGCATGTCCGGAGTAAAGACGGATAATGGTGCATACCCACTGTCACGACTTCAGGGTCGGTATGATCATAGCTCTTGACCCGCCTTTGTTGTTTCCCATTTCTAACCTTGGTACTGTCAAATGACCGCTGGGAGTCCTTGGGTGAGTCTGGCCAGGTGGGGTGGGCCTGGGAATGGTGCCGAAATAGGAAGAATGTGGTCGTGAGCGCAATGATTCACCATCGTGGTCTGGACCAGGTAAACAGACATACCCATCCCTCACTTCCAATGCCTGTCCTCCAAGGAGGAGGGGTGTAAACGACGCCAAAGTTTTCTTGAACACAAAATGGACAACAAGCGGGCTCGGAGACCATATGTGTTACGGTAGGTTCAGTCCTCTTTATTTGCACAAAACATTCTGAACAAATCGCCTGATCACAGCAACGAGACCGATTGATGTTGGGAGGATAATACTAGAGGAAAAGGGGTCAGATAAGTCGGGTCATTAGAATAGCAGGTGACAGACGAGGAAACATATTGGACACTCTGTGGCATCTCGGTAGATCGCAGCTTCGGCACTTCGGGGTAGTTCCTTCGATACACTTGGACGCTTGTGATGATTGGATTTCGTTGGAGGAGGTGGCGCGTCGCTGCGCGCTCCCCCACCTTCACGATCGACGGGGGCTGTCGGTTCTTTACGGGCGGCAAGGATTTGGTCGTCATCCCAAGAACTCTCGTAATCGTCTAGGGGTCGATAAAACGGGGCGATTTTGCGGTCGATGATAAGCTGCGTGACGACGTCTTCTTTCCAATCTCTACTGCCGGAATAGACCCCTTGGGGAGTGAGATAACCAAAGTCGACGATATCCTCGTGATGAGCCCGGTAGGATGACGATGACGCGCTGTTCCCCATTGCGACTACGTAAGAGGGGGGATGGGGCTATGATCAGGGTTGTGGGCCAGGGTTTGAGCTGGATTTACTACAGTAGGAAGAGGTGGAAGGGCGAGGTGATGATCTTAGTAGTATTCGCTCCCGCTCAGGCCCGAACTCCAACCCAACCCCGCGTGGCACTCCGGCATCCGTAAGCCCCAGCCCGGCAACACGTCCCGTCTCTCTGTCCATTGACTTTACTGTAAATGCTCGCCACCCAAACCGCTTCTCAGCGCCCTCAACGCCCATTAATATACACAAACTCTTTCGCGCATTTATCCGACTTATATGCCGATGCTCGTTTGCATGGCCATCAAGGTCCAACGCGTACAGTGAGACTCCCAGGAGCAGCCGCCAGCGGTGGAGGCGCGATCGCTAAAAGTGAAGACGGAGAGCGGTGTGTAGTTGCGGGGAAAGAATGTGTGTTCTTCAATGATGGCTTTATTTGCACAATATTCATTAGCCCATCGGACGGCTGCATTCATTCATAGGCTTGCGCATCTTGCGCATTTCTGATACGCAGACCTCAATTAATCCTGACCATAAGTCTGCTGTCGGTCGAGGGGGCCATCGCATTGATGCGTCGCGCAATTTATGGACCGGCAGTGGGTTGAAAATGGAGAGCGTCAGTACCGACGTTGCTTGGGGCCGCGGGAGTAAGTCTCAACCTTAAGGGGGGAGGGGGAAAGTAATCTCAGTCAATACACAGGCTATGATCACAAGATCCTCACGAGTGCGCGGAACGGCGAGCTCATAATGTGGGACCTCAATAAGCTCGGTCCCTCCAAGTACGGTGAGTAGTCGATATGGCTGAGTGCCCTGCGTACGGCGTAGATATCCTCGCGCAGAGCGTCGGACGCGCCTGCACCTCCGTTCAATCCATGTCCTCGCATATTCTCCCATCGTGGCAAACTATTGCATGACCGGCTCTGCCGACGGTGACATAAGAGTCTGGGTAAGTCCATGGCCTACATTTGTGCGTGCACGCATTGAATTTAATCAGGATCTACGAGACATGAGAAACTCTGTCATAAGGCTTCACCACCCTACCGCTGTTCGCACAGCAGCCTTCTCATGCAGTCAAGCGTGTCCTGTACACGCTGTCGTTGGTCTGGACAACGGTTCGCTGTACAGGTTGGCGGTCTTCACATATTATTGCATCATTCTCACCCTTCCTACCTCATCAGGTACGATTTCTCGATGGGATCAAAAGGCCAGCTCGATCGTTTACCCGTCGCCCATTCGGGTCCCATTCTCGCATTCGACTGGTGCGCACCGGATGGAGGTGTCCCCGGCTCTGGCGGATGGGTTGCCAGTGGCTCGCTGGACCGGACGGTGAAAGTGTGGGACCTTACCGGTCCCCAAGTTGAGCGTATACCCGCCTATATGATTTCAACGCAGTTCCCTGTACGCCGCGTACGGTGGCGTCCGGGGTATGAGTGCGAACTCGCTGTTGCCTCAAATGCAGAGTTTGGCGCAGGCTCAATGTCAGACGTCAGTGACTCTGGCACTCTCGTGGACGATGACTCGGAGAAACCCGAGGTGGCTCCTATAAAGGGGAGGACGGATATTGGGAATGCGGTTGAAATTTGGGATGTAAGGAGGGGATACATCGCAAAGTGGCAGGTAGGGGGCTCTGCGATTGAGGGTGGTGTCTCGGGTAGGTCCCCTTGTATTCATTGACGGAGGCCGCCCTGAAATACGCACTCCCCATAACAGACATCGAGTTTCGAGACTCGCACGCTCTCTGGGCGCAGCACTCATCCGGGACGTTCGCTCAACTCGATCTCAGGAATTCATATCGTCCCTTGGACGCCGTCCCCCGTCTCGCGGCTTCGTGGTCTGTTTCAAATTCGCTTACTTTTGTTGCAGACAAGAAGAATCAGTGGGAGGTCCCATATGATGACATGTAAAGTCTCTTCTATTGTCTGCTAACCGAGGGCTTACCGCTCCTTAGAGACCCAAAGACTAGGCACTCCGTGCCACTCCCTAAATTCAAGGCCCTGGGAAACAAGCCCTTCAAACCTGTTGTACAAAGTGTGGGAACACACCTGTTTGATCCCTCCCACAAAGAGTCGGATAGGTTTTCCGTTCTCGCAAAGGGTTATGTCGTTGACGGTTCCGACAAAGTGACTATTTGCGAGATTAATGGACAGGCCGCCTTGGAAGCAGATCACTACCAAGTATTCCAGATGTGGTGTCTGTTGAGGTCTCTTTTCACACCGCCGCCAGCCTCCCCGAGTATATCTCAGCCACCAACACCACCACTGTCCCCCTTGTCACTCTCCTCTCGTATCCTACCTCATTCATCTTCGGCTCCTGCAGCCATTACAACTTCTTCCAGTGGCCTATCCCCAAGCGTTTCCCTCAGACCCCTTGATACGCCAAGAGGCTTGTCCTCTGACGCTATATTGAATTCTCACATGCCGTATGCTTCTTTAGGGGATTCTCCGCATCCTGTCTCCTCTGCCTCGCCATCAAATTCGCCATCTCCTCAGCGTATTTCCAGTGCAACACAATTAGTTTCGAGCCCTCAGTCAATATTCAGCACACCATCGGCGACATCCACCCGCTCCCCAACAATGTTCCCGCGACATCCCTCTGGTGCGGCCTTCCTCGCGAATCGTCCGCGAGCCCAGACATCTCTCCCACGCCCTTCACTTTCTACCCCTTCTCTTCAGTCAAACGAGACTTCCGCCTCTCCTAGGTTACGCCATGTCGGCGAGGGCACACTGGACGACTCGGATTCGAGCGGCAGCGAGAACGACCTCAGCTCCCTCCCGTCTGCCCCGGGCCTATCACCCACCACGCAGGCGTTAACACGCGGGGCGTTCTCGATCGCCCGCCCACATCCCAGCCCGCTCTCACGCGTTGCTGCAGCTGGCCACCAAACGTGGACCGAAGACGAACGCGAGGTGGACGGCGACTCGCCCTCTCCCGCCTCCTCCGACACCGAGTCCGAATGCGATACAGCGCCGACGCGGACCCGCACCCGTTCTCAATCCCTGCGTCGACGCGCCGCAAGACGCCGCAGCTTGAGCGCGACGCGGGTGCCACCACCGCCCCCCGTCCCGATGATGCAACTGCAACTGACGGCGGCAACAGTACCTCCGCTCGTGCTTGAGCGGCCGTGCTCGCGCAGCAGCAGTACGCGCACGGTGACGGCACACGACGATGGCGAACACGAACCGTTTCTCCCGTCCGCGCAGCAGAAGAGCTCGTCGCGCGTCGCCTCGGGCGGCATGTCCATGTCCGATGGCCTGTTCGGCCCGGGTGGGGACCCACATGGACACGGCGACGTGCCGGATGCGCAGGACGTTTACGTGCGCAATAGCGTGCGGAGGCGCGTGGAGGACGTGCGCGAGGCGATTCGCGTGGCGCTCCGGGAGGCGCTAAAAGAGCGTGCGGAGGCAGGCGACGTGCAGACTTGTGCCGTGATGGCGCTCGTGGCGTCGGAAGAACTCCTGATAGGGATGCGGCGTGTGCAGTCGTTCGTGGAGGCCTACATTGGTGAGTAGATCGTCCTTACGAATGGAGGTGCGATTCTCGGAAACGCAGGCGCTAATATCGTTTATGAACAGAACTGTTGACGCGGATGAAGTTGTTTGTCACCGCAGCGTATCTCCGAAAACACTCGGTTATACCGGATATACGCTCCCCGACCAACGTAAGTAGATCATCCCTCAATCGACTATTCTATTCAGGCGAATCATTATGATTATTTCTTTCAGCTTCAAACGACGGTCTATATGTCTTGTGGGCGGTGCGGAAAGCCCATCCTTGCCCAGCAAGGCGGTTCTATGTGCGCGACCTGTAGATCCCCTGCGGCGCAATGCTCAATTTGGTACGTCTCTTTCTTTATCCCTCATTTTTTGCTGTCGGCTAACCCGCAAGTGTTGACTCGAATTACGACCCGTAGCCACCTCCCGGTAAAATCCATGCTGTTCCAGTGTGCCGTTTGCTCCCATGGAGGCCACCAAGCCTGCTACAGGCGGTTCTACGCAGAGATGCCATTGGTCCTCCTTCCGCCCCCACCACGGTCACCATCACCGGGATCCCCGCTGAAACTGCCTCATCGTCCTTGTCGTTCGACATCGCGTAGCAAGGACAAAGATCACGAAGAAGTGACCGATATCGTGGTGCCCGATGACCCGTTTGACACTGCCACGGTTGCTCCCGCCCCTCGCCAACTGATGGGTCACTCTTGCGCGGCGGGATGTGGGCATTTTTGCTGGGTGGCAAATTTCAGGGAGGACGATGAGAAGCCTTGACCGATTACCCCTTTCTCTTGTCATTTTCCGGCTGGGAGGTAATCGCGTTTGTACGCTTTATACATTGCGCAGATGGGATATACAGGTCTATGCAGACTACATGATGAGGGTGGTAAAGGGGTTGTAAAACACATGGGCGTGAGGAGATAATTTATGGAGACAAAGGTGGTATCAAAGCGAAAACCGAAGAGTAGTTACGTGTGATATGCATACGGGTGTCTCACCAGCTCGTCGTATAACTCAGTCGGCAGATCGCGAACGAGGGTGACAGCGATGCCAATGACTGGGGAGGCTTCCAGGGGAGGAAAAGTGCGCAGCAGGCGCATTGGTCTGATAAGATCGGGATAAGAATCAGATCATAGCGGAGGAAGACAAAACATACGAGGACGAGGTCATTACATCGTCACGGATAAGGAGTAATTGTGCGATTACGCAAAGAACGTTAAGGTGCACTCCAAAGGCCAGAAGAAAATCCCAGAGCCGCAGAACCTGGTCGAGCGGTGGCGTGCAAGCACAAAGCGTGAGAACAGCTAAATTTAGGAGATAAGAGACTATCCCATAATCACAGCGATAGCACTTACAAGGAAAAGCATATAATTCGGCAGAAAGGTTCTTTGAGCGCAGATAATTGAACAACTCTAGGTCGACGATCTTGAGGCATCGGTCGAGAAGCTATGAATGCGCAAAATTTAAGAATTGCAACCAATCTCGATCACGGTGATACGAACCCTCAAACCACGATGGACACCCTCGAGGGTGGGTTGGACATAAAGCGGACAAGACACTTCTATGAATTTTGCGAAGCAGAAGAATGCTTCCAGTTCCGAAGGCATGGTGTAAAGGAATGGAGCCGCTAGAACATTCATGCCCTGCACGTAGGTGAAGCCCAGCTGCTGAGACGACTCTTGTCTGTCTAAAGGGGGGTGAGTTCCAGAAATGGGGAGTGGTCGACGATGCAAATTACCGTGATTTCGCCAGACGAAGGCGTCAAGAAGACGGACAAGCATGTCCTCCCGGACTCGTTCCTTGAACCCGCGATCGGTAGCAAGCGTACTGAACAAATATTGCGGAAACAATGACAATATCAGAGGAGGGTCAGAGATGGAATGCGCAACATCGCTGCGCACCGGAAGGTATCATTGCGAATCTTCTCCCTCACTTCGCAGGGTCCCCTCGCGACATATTCAAGGAATGTCTCAGCAGGCAGGTCATTAACCCTGAGCAGGATTTTCCAAATCCTGTATCGCAACGTAGGATCCTGCAAACAAAAATGAAAGTTCGCATGGCGGCAAGATCAACACATTAAACGCGCAAGTGGGAGAGAGCTGAGCTCGAAGTGAGTACGTACAGCCCTGGACGGGATGCCCTCGATGAGAATGAGCCGACGAAGCTTCTTCACGCTTTCCTCCACATCGTCTGGCGTTCGCGTTTTTGACGACAGCTTCGGCTGTGACAGGATCTTGTTGAAGGCATGCGCGGTGGCGGCCAAATCCGCGGCCGAGCCCATGGTCGAATTTGCTCGTTGGCGACTTGGTGGTCAGTTAGCCTCTTTTTTGACAGGCAGACGGGGGTTGCCAAGGATTGGCTTGTCGTGAGAAAAGTGAACCGCTTGACCACGTGGTTATTGATCGCTAGACCCAAATGGTCGTAATACGTTTCACGGCAGGGCCAAATTGCTCAAACTGAAATTGCCAGTGACTGATCCCTGCTGGGTTCATAACAGCTCCACCACCGTAATTCCGCCTGATGCTTCGTCCATGAACTCCACCCTGTTCGTCGAACCCTCAATGTACCGTTACTCGAACAACGCATGTGGACTGCGGTGCTTCTCAGGCTCCGTCTAGTGGGCCGAGCCTAGCCTCACAAAGTAGGATTTGTCAGGATTTGTGAGGTGGCGCAAACTCCGGATTCATGTTACATTCAGGTAGGTCAACGCTAATTATACCCGCGGAAAAAATGCAATGCGTTACGTAGACCATGATGGCCCCTATAATTATCCGAACCACTGGCAGACCCCTCCGTCAAGACACACTTGATCAGCTTCGTCAACAGGCCTTCTGCTTCCATCTCTTGACCGTCACTACGTGTTTGAAGGTAAGGGATGTCTTTGAGCGGCGGAATTCCTGGGCTTGTCCACCTGGGTCTTCAGTACGGAATGAGGGCTGACTTGGCTCCAGAGAGTAAGAGGATGGGGGCGGAACCCAGGAGGCTTCTAACCCTGAGGATTGCCCACATACCCTTGTCTCATCATCACGCAGAAACCCATGGGTGGGAGTGACGTCTACGGGCACGCGGTTGAGAAGAAGCTTGTCGCGGCTGTTCTCTACTTGTCACTTTGGTTCCGCGGTCCTTGATGGTCGACTGCGGAATCGATTTATGTCCAGTGTATTGGACCACCAAAGTAAGTAACAGCCCATGAATCCTACCTTGTGTCGCACGAGTACCGATGTAAAATGCTCGAGAAATTAGATATCGGTCACTCACACATGGGCTAAGTACGCTGGCAGAGTACTGAACAGATACTCATCTCATCTCAGCGAATGCAGATCGTTGTCGCATTCTAGATTTACGTCACTGTCATATATAAGGAGTAAATTGACTCTGCAAACAGCAGCGCAGATCTCTACCACTTACATCCACCGGCCTCTCCGGCTGCACGCGACGTTAGGGATGCAACGGGCTTAATGAACACTGGTGGAATTACCATACCGCACTTGTTATCTGGTTTCCATGATGCAAATTTACAAGTATACCCAGTGTCCTCAACAGCCCCCGATTTATAATTGGCCCTTGCTTGCAAGAATGGATCAGTCAACTTCTGTACCCTTCTACACCCATCCACACCACAGAGTTGATAGTGGGTCCCCAAGTATCACTATTTCATGGCTGCCACCGTGACTGATTCTGTCGTCCTACAGACTAGACATTCCGTTCACACACCATTTGCTGACACCTGTTTGAAAAACTTCAATTATATTCCAAACATGCGCTCTATTTGCACCTTCATTGTTATTAGCCTAGCTGCCTTAGCTATCGCTGTCTCAGTCCGGTATATTTTCCAATGTTATGCGACGAGACCTGGTCTGTCATACTGATGAGACTCGCATTCGTAGAGAGGCACAAATCCGCAACAACGATGTCGCTGATTATTTCCACGAGGGTGGCGGTGAGACCGACTAGTGTTGGCCATAAACGTCATGAAGCTCGGAGCCGCATTGGTCGTGGGCTCGAGGAACCCGACTGAGGACATTCTGATAACGGGTTATGATTTGTGAATGGATAAGAATTGAAGGCGGACTTAATGCGGAGGCGAAGGTCGATGGAGGGGATCCATCTATGTGTAGGAATAGGAATTCGTAGTAGATGTATCGATATCTTGTCCCACTACGATCTGTGGTGGGCCCAACGCACAGCGGATGACGTTGCCATTCCATTAGTTTTCATTTACAACGGCGAGATCGATCCCCGGATTGATTCAAGTTCAGGGCTATTCAAGGAGTTCGAGGCTGAGCGGAGTGTATATATCACATCCTCGGATCTTTCGCTATGCACAGGGTACTGGTTGGCTTGACTTGATATTCTGATGGCTACTTTCCGCACTCAGCGGTAGTGCAGTACTCACTAAGAGGTCCTGGATTAAGCAATATACCTCATTAGTGAAAGTTGTCCGACAACTCTTCAAATTGAATGTGTCACCAACAAGGTTTTATTCTTCAAATTCTATGATCCAAATGCGCTGGTGTCCAATGCGAACGACAAGAACCCGAGAAGGAGAAGCTCGAGCAAACAGAGATGATTGGGGGGTTCAACTTGTTGCGTTTATTGACTCAGGTTGTTGACCGAGAAGCCTGAGAGAATACGGTAACCTTCCTGACATAAGTCACATGACTACGTGCTAGCTGAGACTCCAGACTTCAACGAATCCGGAACACCGGGCCTGCACAGGAACACGCCCAACTCGGTCCCAACGCGCTCTACCCGTTGCTATTCGCACAATGGACGTGCCGTTCATATCTTCCGGAGCCCTGAGTCGCGCACATTATGTTCTTGTTCGCAAGGTTGAGCTCGCGCAAACTCCTCAGCAAGCTGACGACTATCTCCTTGAGGAGGTCATCGCCCTCCGCGATCGCCTTTCGCGTCCCGGATTCTCTTCCGTGGGTCCAACACGCTCCCTCCCGAGAATAACTTTTATTGAATATCCCAGATTACATAGGCCCAGTGTCGAGAGCATCTCATCCTTTTACTATATTGTTCCATGAACACAGTAGCCGGGCTCCCTCCTGGTTCGCTAGAATTCGCGCTCCCACATGCCGTGAACCTGGCGGAAGCTGGCTCCTCGATCGAGGAAAGGAAGGCTGGTACGTTTTACGCTGCCTCAATCCACCTCGTGTGCCCCAGCTCGTGCCAGGGTATCTTTTTTGCTCCGAGGTTATGCCCCCGCGTCATGATCTGAAACTGATGCTCGTGAACACACTTCGTAAGGTACACGGCTTTTTCTCTAACAAAGTGCACTGTCTCAAGTTTCTTTAGGACCTCGAGTCTGACTCGGCTATGCGCATAACCCTTGCGTTGGACTACCTCATCCAGTGCCCAAACGAGGACGTGATCCCAGCTGTACAGGAACGATTGCATGGTTTACTATCTCACAAATCGTGCGCCGTCCTTCTTTCACTCATAGTTAATGACCGTAATCGTACCTTCAAAAGACCGCATCTACGCAGACGGACCCTGCACGCTGTTCGCTCTCTGGCGGGATGCGATCCCTCTATGCTCCGATGGTTGTCGCCTGATATCTCAAGATGTATTCGTGATAAAGACCAAACTGTCGTGGGCTCTGCACTTGCTGTGTGCGACAGTCTGCATAAGGTTGGTTTATGTTGCGACGTCCTGGGTTTGTGCACGGTCTTACGTTCCTAGAATGGATTACTGGGCCCAGATGCCCTCGTTAATGTCAATCGGGCACTTCTCCACTTTGGAAAGTCTTCCACGAGTTCGCCGGCAGCAGCATTAATAGTGCGAAAGGCACTGAAATTATTCTCTATTGTTCAGTAAGTACTTTACAGTCTCAGTGGAGCAGGCTGAACAACGTTCGAGAGCAGGCCCTCCACAGAAGTGTTGAAAGTCATTGTTGGACTTATCAAACGATCTGCTAACAACACGAAGGTCCACTGTAAGTACGCCTACGATATCTGTTACTTGACGAGATGCGAACTGACGTCTTCATAGTCCTACTCTACGACGCTTTCTCAGTCCTGAGAAATACCCCTACGGACATACTGATACCCTTTACGGCGTCGAATGGGTCCCCCGTAGCTCACATACGCCACCTGCTCTCGAATGAAACGAGTGACCAACACTTGTTTCTCTCCTGCTTAGCTTGCGTTCCGCCGGCCATATGGGCGGGTACAACGCAGGATATCCCTGCAGTTCTCGAAGTTTGGGAGGTCGAGCGCGTGATGCAACTGCTATCCTCTCCCGATCCGGCCATTCGGTTAAAAGTGCGCCATCTACTCTCTTCTCTTAGCACATCCTCTCAGATGGCTCTCAGACCCTTCGTATTTTAATAGATGTTGACCCATCCATCGTCGAAATGTACTTTTCCCAAAGACTGGAGGGCCTGAATCCCTCTGTGGAGTCGCACGAGGACGAAGTGCTCGCCCTGCTCGAGGTTATAAAGATTCTCGCGGGTGACGACGCAGAACTGTATGCAAGATCTGTAAGGGATGTCATATCACCCACTGGAGCTGGGCACGATGCACGGCGGAGTTCCCAAGTTCTTGAACGCGCAGTGGAGAATGTGTTGTCTTCTCTTCGTGACGGTGAACCCTCTTTGTTCGCTCACGTCGGATGCCATACAATTAACTGACCTTGAGCGGGCTCTGTCTAGGTGAAGCCTCCTTTGGAGAGAATGTCGCGACAACGTTACTGACGCCGCTCGCGGAAGGGGAGGAAGAGATTTCCTTCAGTCCTACTCTGATGGTCGTACTAACGGCTCTGGTCTGCGAATACGCCGGGCGCGTTCCTGTGTCCCCTCTTCAGCTGCTACGCGGGTTGAGCAAAAGACTGATTTCATACTCGGGTCCGTGCATTTCGGCGGTTCTTCTTCACGCCTACCCCTTATTAACCTTTCTGTAGCATCTATCCAGGAGGCTATTCTTCTGACTATGATACGCCTAGCAGCCGAATGCCAAAAGATCCCCCCTGAACCAATCTCAGATGTCCAACATCTCAAGGGCATATCAGGTCGCCATATATCGCGTGTTCGTTTCTTCATTTACGCCTCCTGCTTAGCGTTAGCCCCATGTAACGAGAAATGATCAGAGATGTTCTCAGTTTGAAGACATGATCAGCAAGCCAGATGAGTTGAGGGCTGCTGTAGCGAACAGCCGTTCCCGCTCAGTGAGGACTATTCATTCGGGAGACACATTTATAATATTGACACTGAATAATATCCCTCCAGCTTCCAGACTTTCTCCTTGCGCTCGAATCAAAGTCACCAGCGGTTCCTCGTTCGCCCCGCCTCAATCCCTCCTCACGTACTACATCGCGATCATCGCTCAGCGGAACGCATCAGAAGCTCCGGTATGCAGCCTACGAACCCCCACCACCCGCCCAGCCACGTCGTCCGCGCGGCGCGAGCGGCACGCGCTCCACTTCCTCTTTAGAGTCCTACGATGACCTTTCGCGGACTGTAACGGCTGGAGACTTGGCCATTGCTGCTGGCAGTCCGAAGCTGCGTGCGCTCTCACCCGTTTGTATTCCTCACACGTGATGGTATGATACGATCTAACTATAAACAACTGCAGCCCGCGCAAAGCCCGCCTGTATCTCCAAAGCCCAAACCAGAGTCTATCAACCTGCTTGTGCGTGTCCTTTACATGATGAATTTTGATGCCCGTGCTCATTTTATGACACAGAGTCCCCGCATTGATTTGATCTCACTCGAGTCCCCCTTCATCGCTGAGCCCAAGGCAGGCGAGGTAACAGCGCCTGAAGCAGGTGACCGTGACGAGGATCAGGACTTCACGGTCGTCTGGGATGCAGCGACGGCGTTCTCTGCGCGAGGATGGTGCGATGGGACTTTGGACGCGGTGGTACGCCGCCTGCAAGGCCTCGGGTTTCCCCAGGGTCTTTCTGTTCTCCCCGCGGACCAGCCGCCATTCGAAGGTAGGGTCCCCTATTGGCATATTAAATCACCATGGATCGGGTCTAATTGGCACCGCAATTGTAGGCGATCTGAAGGTCTTGATCCTCGGAGACCTGGACGGTCGTGGACGAGCAGCATTGAGATTGCACGAGAGTCCAGACAACGACGAGGACGGTTGTTTATGGCGTATGCGGAGTGAAGACGAAGCTGTGCTAGGAGCTGTAAAACAGGTCCTGGCCGGATGAGGGAGGTGTAGACAACTTGTCCATCGGGGCCACGGATTATGGGAATTTTTTGTCGGATCTATTAGATATATTGTATTCTACGCAAGGATACTGCCTCGGGAAGATGACAATCTGTTCAACAGCTTAGGGAGATCATCTGACCTTGATGGTGCAATTTTGTGCTAGGATCCTGTTTTCACGATTGGTTGGTGGCCGTGTTCTCCTGTACCGTAAAGATCTGGCCCGAGGCTACAGCGGGGAAGTGGTGAGAAGCTGGAAAAGAATAGCGGCGAATCAAAGGGTGGTCCTTTTCAGTTCTAGTAAGGATGTCTTGGGTCACCAGCCAGTGTGTCGTTCTATCGCATATTAATTACGAATGTTTGGCCCGCGGGCCAGTATCGCTTCCATCACACATAGTCTTCAAAGTCGCATTTTGAAGGCCAAGTGTCTTGGCACCCAGAAGTGGCGAGAATGGGCGTCGCTGAGGTAGCCGGGCTTGTTGGGCCAGTGAATGTTGGCGGACAGCTAAACTGTCAGAAGGACAGCACGCACCGGGCCCACCGGCATAAGGAAGGTGTCACATTCTGGAGAATCTAAGAACCCATTAGGTGAGACTATGCATTTATGAATAGATAAGAAACGTACAGAAGACCAGCAGTCACGAGGAGCGAGGCGAAGGCCAGACCAAGAGTGACGTCAATGTGGATCAGGAATACAACGAGACCGAAGTAGAATAGAAAGACGGATAGCGGGAGAAAGAAGTGCAGAAGTGCCACCATGGCCGACGGCCGGGACGCGTCGGGACCCTCGATGGTTTGTGATCGATCACGCGAATCGATGCGAGGTGAGTTGTAAAAATAGTAGCGGAATGCCCAGCGCCTGAGACACCACCCGAAGAACGTGCAAATGAAACTCAAGGTTAAACTTATTGACCATATGACATTGATCCAGATCAAGACACCTGGCTGAAACGACATGGGTGGCGGGGGGATTTGAAGGATTGCTGGTTGTGTATCGTCGTCAGTCCCGTTGAGATTGAGTATGTCCATAAGGTCATAGGACATCTGGGCAACCATAAGGGTATTTGCCGCGATGGGACTGCATAGCATCTTGCTGTTACCCCCAGCAATGAATACCACTATCGTAGCCGAGAACAGTCCAGACTACTTTTTTTAAACGAAAAAGTTCCCTTAATAAACTTGTGGAAACGGGGGGAGGGGGATGCCACGCACAAATACGAGGAGACCGTCCTTATCGTCTATCCAATCTTCCGCCAGCTCCTTCCTACTTCGCACATTGAGAGATAAGATAAACGAAAAGAGAGGCCCAAAGAATGACGACGGGTGACCATTTCGAATCGTTCCTCTGTCCATAGGTCGCCAGAGACGCGAGTGAGCCCACGTCGATTCAGACATCCCCCGAGACAACGTTACTGTTGATCCTTGGTTACATAATAAATGGTGCTTGATGTTGGCTAATCTAAATGGGGCAAATGCAGGCTGTGCAGCTTGTGGCTGTTGCTTGTAAGGGTCTGCTTGCCATGCCCCGTTGAGACTGTGGTACTGCACTGCACTGTAACGTACACGACACATCAGTTTAACTCACTGCAGCTCGTCCTGCATAAGCACCGTGCAAACTGACACTCGACAATCCATGCGTCGCGCTCGTGGTTGTGAGCTGAGCCCTGTACGTATATTGCATTCAAAATGGCGCAATGCCCAAATTACAGCTATCAAATACGACCATCTGCCGGGCCGTGATAGACAAAGTTTCCCCCGATTCAGACCGCGGCATCAAGATGCACTCAATCGAGCTCGTCGAGGGCACGAGACAAGAGATGGAGAACAGTGACCGGATCCGAGTCCTGTGGGCTGTCCTCGCCGAGGGCGCGAGCCAAGAGATGGAGGACCGTGACGGGCTCCGAGTCCTCTGGCCTGTCAGGATTGATCTCACTGTCAGAGGACGGATATAAATGTATTATGAGGGACAACTCACGGGTCGTCGGCGCGCTCGGCCAAGGCGTTCAATACTGCGGCCACCTGCGGACTACAACCAAATGAGCTCGCCGAAAAGGGCGGACGAAAACGAAAATGAGAAATACTCACTCAACATCACGCTGGCCGACCTCGTGGTCCGCAAGCGCTGCCCACTCTTCCCCTGAAAACCCCGGAGTGCGCCCTTCCAACTCGGCAATGGCCCGGCTCTCGGGAGTATCGGCTGTGCGCTTGGAGGTGCCGAGAGAACGCATGAGGCCAGGATACATGGCGGGATGATACATGGCAGGAGGGTACGCCGGGTAACATGGGGGAAGGAGACATGGGCGAGGATACATAGGAGACACGGCAATTCCTGGGCTGACTTTGACCTGGACTTTGTTGCCCCGCTCTTCAAGCTCGGCTCGAGACTGCTGCTGACGCTCTCTATAGGAATTAAACCATCAGGAGGATCCGGCCTCTCACCCCGAGATGTAGATATTCATACCGAGTTGGGGCAGACAGTGCAGGGGATACAAAAGATGCAGCGAGGGCAACAACAGCGAGATTCTTGTAAGAATGCATGTTTAAATTTTGTGATAATCAAAGAGATCCGAGTAGGCGTGAATGCAAAGAATGTGGGCTGCAGGACGTTAGGACCGCCTTCGAGCATCACAAGAGAATCAGGCTAGGAACGTACCAACCAGTGCCTTGAGAAGAAAAACGAATGCTGAGCAAGGGGCTGAGGGAAATCATTCTCGAAAGAATACGGCTGAATTTATACTATAGAAACATCGGGATCACACGTCCGTGTTGTCGTGGCCCCCCACAGCAGTCCTCATTAATGATTGATGTTCATAATGGCGTTGGGATGGCGGAAAATTGATCGTGCGTGGAGCAATGCGTTCCTTCTCCGTTCGGTACTATCGGTGAGCGTCACCGAGTCGCAGACAGATCTCAAAACAAAAACTTGACCAGTCGCCGCACGTTCCGAAAAGCTCCAACGTGTTGAGGACGTTTTAGAACGACCCAGGTCAAGAAATGAGTTTGTTTACTTGCACAGACATCAAGTTGGGACAGGTACAGTGCCGGACAGCAAAAGTCGACAAGTTTCCTAGCGCCGGAACCAGAACTTTTTCAGAAAAATAGAGTTCAGAATTGTGATCAGGGGGGCTGAAAATGTCCAAAAACACCCTTTACGGGCTTTCCCGGATATTTTTTGGGGTGGCCAACTATTGGGGTCAGGGTTTCAACATAATATCTAGTTTATAATGGCATCATCGCTTCTGGACCGACCCTCTGGTGCGATTTCTGCATATGGATGGCCCACTTGGCTGCCTTTCAAACTTGGTAAGCAGTCATTTTTTGCCACATCAAGATGGTCTTTGGGTACATCTCTGTACTGTTGCTTGCACCATCCCCAGTACTGTATCCAGTAGTTAGCCAATTTATGGGAATAAATTAAATCAATGGGATTCAACTTGCAGTGGAATTTTGGGAGACAGTTTAGCTATTTGTGATCAGGGTTATATTTATTTAAACTTTTCTTTCAATATTTTCGAAATAATAAAACTCTTAGAATCAGTTGAAGGCACTTCATTTCTCATGCGTTATCCGTTTAACTTATCAGTTATCATTGTTTTTTGATATTTTTGCGCCCATTGTCATGTCACGTGGGAGCACCAGACTCATTATCACGTGGTTTGCCCCGCCCTTATCAGATAGTTTTCACCCTTTTCAACATTGGCATTGGATTCACAAGGGCAAATGGTGTCAATTCATATACTTTTCAATTGATTAACCCTAACTTTAGGGTTGGCCAAC